>ENA-ORXT01000669-ORXT01000669.1-marine-metagenome-genome-assembly--contig:-NODE-669-length-52540-cov-67.681719_pt1 | contig 52540 bp, 34 predicted proteins | sample MGYA00237868_ERZ511482 | MGnify/ENA metagenome assembly ERZ511482
ATGTCATCTACGCCTCCTGTCGGGGGACTTGCCTTAAAGATACCGTAAACGAATGTTTTAAGATCGTAAAATTTGATCTGGAAGGTAATCTACTGGAAGGGTACGAAGATAAAGTGGGTTCGGCCTTGAAGCGGATAATGACTGGCTGTACGTCGATGGAGGGGGATTTCTATCGGGATTATATTTAATAGAGCTGTCTGGTAAAGATGGCGTACATAGAAAGAAATTAATATTGAAAAAATAGATTTTTCGTTTTTGTGTGAAATATGTTTTTGAAAAACATCATAACAGAATTACAATTTTTAAATAGTCAAATCGATAAAATTAAAAGTAGGTAGCTTTGTGATTTGCCATAATATAATGTATTCAAATGGTGATAATATATTGTTCACTTTAATCTGAATAAAAATGCCTAAATGTAAATTGTTCGACAAACACCCTATCCTTCAGTAGATTTATGGTCCAATAACTTCTTTCTCTACGTTAGTAAATTGAATCAGGGAATGGAATCCATTCTTTTGGAAACCTTTTCTATTTTTTAATTTAAAAAGTAATTATGAAATTTTATTTAGGACTCTTACTGTTCTTACCACTCTTGTTTGTCAGTTGTGGAGATGACGACGACGAAAACCAGACTGCTACTTTTAATGTAACCATTGAAAACGTAGCGACCCCAACCTCTTTTTTCCAAAGTGGCCTTGCCAGTATTCCCGTTGGTTCCGCAGATGCCGGACCAATTTTGCCCGGAGGCAGTTATGAAATTACCTTTAATGCCGGAAGCAATGTTACCCCGGGAGATGGAGGTACACGACTATCTTTCTTGACCATGTTTGTACAATCCAATGATTTATTTTTAGCACCAGGAGTAGCAGGAATTGCACTTTACGACGCAGATGGTCAACCGATCGGAGCAGGAACTCCTGCCGATGTAACCGATCAGGTATCTCTTTGGGATGCTGGTACGGAAGTTAACGAAGTATCTGGTGGATCAAACCAGAAACCTCAGCAAGCACCTACGGCTATGGATCAGGGAGTTGATGAAAATGGCGTAATTACTTTAATTGAAAATGATACGGATGGTACTAATGATTTACCGGCAGTTGATGAAGTAATTAGAGTAATGGTTACTTACCTGGAAAGCGATAATTTTAGCGTAACCTTCGAAAACGTATCTGACGCAATGACGATGGCGCTACCTGCTTTGGGTACCAACGTACGAGGACCAGTTCCTATGTCTCCGTTTGTTTGGGCAGTGCATACATCCGACGCGCCTTTCTTTACCCCTGGTGAAGTAGCCTCAACGACGGTAGAAGATATTGCAGAAGATGGAGAAGCTGGGGTAGGAGTTGCCTTTGTGGCTGATAATACCGGATTGATTGTTCCTTTGTCTCCCGGTGTCTGGGCAGTACACGACGAAGATGACGAACCATTATTCGATATTGATGATGCTGACAGAGGTGATGGACTGGAAGGAATTGCAGAAGATGGAACACCTGGTGACCTGGCTGCAGTATTGGCTAGTGATGACGATGTATCTGCCAGTGGCATTTTTAATACACCTGTGGGTGCTACGGGTGCTGGACCAATTGGTCCTGGAGGTTCTTATTCTTTTTCTTTTACGGCTAATTCTGGCGATAATTTATCTTTTGCCACCATGTTTATTCAAAGTAATGACTGGTTCTACAGCTTTGGAGAAAATGGAATACCGTTGTTTGATGATAACGGAGCCGTAACCGGAGATGTAACCAGTTCTGTTGGTTTGTACGATTCGGGAACAGAAGCGGATGAGTATCCTGGCGCTGGTCGTAATCAGGTAATTCGTCAAGGTGCCTTGAATAATGGCGCAGCGGATTCTGACAACACGGTGAGAATTGCTACTTTGACGGATAATGTGCCTGCTAATGCTTCGGTCATTAGAGTGACGATTACTGCACAATAAGATTGGAAATTTTTTAGAAAAATTTTAGATATAAAAAGTCCCAAATGGCAGTAGCTGTTTGGGATTTTTTTTAAATTTTAGAGAGGCAATTAAGCCTAAATTGATTACTCTATTAAATCCTCTAAGGAATCGTCATTTATTTTGTCAACATGCCTAAAGTAATCTGCGCATCCACCACTTCTGAAGCATAAGCATTGTCGATCATCTCATGATTAGTAATAAAAGTTAAAAAGAGCTGTTTCTTCGTTTTTGTAAAGTCGAGAAAGCGCTGCCGTTTTTGGATTAGTTCGAGGTAGTATTTTTTGTCAATAGAGAAGGGACTTGCGTGAAATTTTATTTCACAAAGATTGATGCTTTCGTCTTTACGATCAATGATTAAGTCGATTTGAAAACCTTCTTGCGTCGTGCTTCCGGGTACTCGTAGCGTAGAGATTTCAGTATAAACCATTCCGATACCAAGGGCTTTTTTGATGACATTAATATGTTTGTAGCAAAGTGATTCGAAAGCATAGCCTAACCAGATTTTATAAGATTGTCCTGTGGATAATTGCTGCCAGATTCCTGGGGTATATTTTTTATTATTTTTAATAAAGCGATGATAAAAGTGAGAATATTCATCAATTAGTCGAAAGGTAGTTCCCTTCTTTTTTTTACCAAAAGAAACAGATTCGATAATAAAGTCTGAGAGCATTAATTCCTGAATAGCTCTTTGGTAACTCCCTGAGTTTTTTAATCCTGTTTTTTGTAATATTTCTGTGTGCGTAGCTCCGTTAGGATAACGGGTCAAAACCGCCACTATGCTTTGGTGAACTTCCGAATTGTTGAAAAGTGCCTGATAGAGATTGTTGTACTCATTACGTAATAAGCCGGTAGGAGAAAAACAAATTCGTTCAATGGCTACTGGAAAGCTTTCTCCTTTTCGAAGATTTTCTAAGTAAAAGGGAATACCTCCCAACGTCATGTATATTTTGGCTGTTTCCTGTGCAGAATAATGTAGACCTTTACTAGTTAAAAATGCGTGGGTTTCTGACAAGGTAAACGGATAAAGATGAATTATTTCGGTCACCCGATTGTGTAATCCGCCGGGGTCGTTGATAACTTTTTTGGTAATCCATGACGTGGCGGACCCACAGATCACTAGAATAAAATGGGATTCTTTTGAAAGAAAATCATTCCAAAAGTGAGCTAACATCTGTACAAATCCAGACCTCGGAGTTGCCACCCAGGGCAGCTCATCTATGAAGATGACTTGTTTCTTGTTTTTTGGAAGTGTTTTTAGATAACGCTTTAACTGTAAAAAAGCATCCTGCCAGTTTTTAATCGTTGCGACGGTGGAAGTGTCACGGTATTCCGAAAGTTTAATTCCAAAGTTGACCAACTGCGTTTGGGTATTTCCGTTTTGAATCCCCGTCATACTAAAACAATAATGTTTCTGAAGTAGCGTGTCTACCAGAAAGGTTTTCCCTACTCTACGGCGCCCCGTTATTGCCAGGAACTCAGATTTTTTTGATTTTAAAAGTAAGTCAATCTTCTTTTTCTCTAGTTTTCTACCGATCATATTTGATACATTTTACCAAATATAACCCTATATCTGGTAAAATCTATGTTTTTAGACCACATTCTACCAAATATAAAAATCCCAAATAGCCGTAACCATTTGGGATTTTTTATATTTGCGTATAGGAATAAAAAATTATTTCATTCCGGTAACGCCTTTTAAATTTCTAAACGTATTCAACCCACAATCCAGGAAGTCTGCATAATCCTGAATACCTTCCTTAAAACCACGAGGTGCCGCCATGACTTTTTCATCCGGGCTCATCAACACATATAGTGGCTGTGAATTTTGCTGGAAATTAACGATCTGAAAGTCGGTCCATTTATTACCGACGTTCCGCAATTTTTTGTTGGTATATTTTGAAATAAAAACCTCATCCAGTTTTTTTCGATCATCCACGTAGAGCGAAATCAAAATATAATCTTCGTTGATTTTGTCCCATACCTGATCATCAATCCAGATATGCTCTTCCGTTTTACGACAGTTTACACAACCGTGCCCCGTAAAATCCAGTAGAACAGGTTTGTTAATTTCTTGTGAGTAAGTCATGCCTTCGTAGTAATCTTTAAAACAATCCAGGTCATTGGCACATTTTGTAAAAGACTTAAAACGCTTTTTTAAATCCTGCTTGGAAGAGGAAAGTACCTCTTCTTCGAGGAAGAAATTATAATTAGCCGGAGGAGCAATACCGCTCAACATGGACAGTGAATTATACGCTTTGGTTTTTTCATTTATCATAAAACCAGTAGCCAGATAAACGGTCAAGGCCAGCGAAGCGAGTGCCAGTCCCGTTCTGGGTAGAGACAGTTTTTTAATTGGACTATCGTGAGGAAAACGAATATAGCCAAATAAATAAAGCGTCAAGCCAATCGCCAGCAATATCCAGATGGCCATAAATACTTCATATCTTAAGAAACCCCAGCCTTCGGTCATATCCGCTACGGACAAAAATTTGAAGGCGAAAGCCAATTCTAAAAATCCCAACACTACCTTGACGGAAGTCATCCAGCCACCAGAGCTTGGTAAAGAGTTTAACCAGGCTGGAAAAGCAGCAAACAAACCAAACGGTAAGGCAAGTGCCATCGAAAATCCAAGCATGACAAAGAAGGGGCCGATTGAGCTGGAGGTAGCCGATTGTACCAAGGCTGTTCCAATGATGGGACCAGTACAGGAGAAGGAAACCAGGGCCAGCGTAAAAGCCATAAAGAAAGTACCAATGAGTCCGCCTTTGTCCGCCATTGAGTCCGTTTTATTCGTCCACGAACTGGGCAGCGTAATTTCAAAATATCCGAAAAAGCTAAGCGCAAAGACAATGAAAATTAAAAAGAACAGGGTATTGGGTATCCAGTGAGTAGACAAAAAGTTGAGCACCTCCGGTCCAAACATCGCCGTAAATAATAATCCAATACTTACATAAATAACAATGATCGAGGCACCATAAATAAGTCCATTTTTAATACCTGTTTTTCGATCCTTACTTCCCGCTGTAAAGAAGCTTACGGTCAGTGGTATCATTGGAAATACACAAGGCGTCAACAGTGCTAACAGTCCACCCGCAAATCCCATAGCAAACATCCAAAAGGTACTTTGTCCGGTGGCATCGTCCTCCTCGCCGCAGTCACCTAATGGCTTTTTATAGGTATCAGAAATCATGGAAATTTTTTGATCTATTTTTCCATCGGCAAATTTTGCAGTTGCGCTTTTGTGGGTAGGTTCGGATACAACAGGGTCTATTTTTTGGTCCGCAGCCGCCCCCGTCAACGCTACCAAACTTCCTGGTTCCGCATAAAAACTCACGTCCGTCGGCGGCAAACACTGACCATCGTCACAAGTCATAAAAAGTAAATATCCTTTGACTGGTTTGGTTGCATCCTTTATTTTAATCCGTTGCCTAAACTGCACTTGCTTTTTAAACTTGATGACCTCCATATCAAAAAACTTATCAAATCCAGCGATTCGGTGATCACTAATTTCTTCGTTCTTTCCTACCAGTGTAGACACGTCCGAAGGATCATAATTGAATTCCGTTTTCTGTGGACCGTCTTCGCTGGCCAGGTACTGAGAATAAACATACCAGCCCTTATCGAGTTTTGCCTGATAGGTAAGATCATACGTATCATCAGAAACCTTGTCAATCTTCAGACTCCATTTTACTGGATCGAGCAGACCAGATTCGATATCCGCTTGCGGCTCAATCGGCGCAGGAGGAGTGGTTGCTACCTTGGAGGGACTACTGGTTTCCGCTTTTTTGATCGGCGTAGTTTTTACCTTGGCGGGTTCTTTTTTTACAATGACTGGCTTTGCTGGTTCTGGCACGGATACTACTTGTGGAGCAGTAGGTGTTACGTTGGGTACAGTGGGTGTGGTTACTACTATTTCTTTAGTAGCACTTCCGGCTCCATTTTCGACCTCCGTGGCCGCACCGGCACCACCAGACATTTTATTTTCTAGCGTAAATTCAAAATCTATCATATCTGGCGGCAGACATTTAGTTGCATCACAAGTCATGAATTCGAAGTATCCGATGATGGGTTTGCTGTAATCGGTTATTTTTATTTTTTGGGTAAAAACAACCTTATGTTGAAATTTAATCACGTTCATCCCAAACAACTCGTCATAACCTTCCTTCTTATCACCGTTTTCAACATTTTTTCCTGAGAGGCTGTAGCCTGGATCTTTTTCAAACTCAAAAGAAGTTCGGACCGGGCCGTCATCACTTTCCAGATATTGAGAATAGATGGACCAACCATCATCAATCGTCGCTGTAAAAATAAGGTCAAATTCTCCGTCTGCGGTTTGCTCGTGGGTAGTTATCCACTTAACAGGATTATGAATTTGGGCCGATAAGTTCATTGACAAAAGAGTCAATAGAATGCCTAAAAAGATGACAGGTTTACGCATGACAGACTGTTTTTCTGGTGTGTATAAAAATTGGCAGCCAGAAAGTCCCGACTGCCAATTCATATGATTCCACAATTTAAAGCATAATTATCTTAATCAAAAAAATTAAGATGAATTTAAGTGTTTTTTAACGCCATATTATGACATAATCAATGATTTGGAAGCAGCGTTTGTTAATTGAAAGGTTTATTTTTTCGTTTGTTAGTGAAAAAATATTAATAAAGTGAGCCATAATGCGAAGTAATTTTGCTTTCTAGTAAGTTGAAAAACGCAAAAATAGCGAGCTATGGTGAATATTTTCACTTACCGCAATGGAATACTAAAATTTACATCCGTCGGTGGCAGGCAACTCGTATTATCACAGGTCATATAGGTCAAAAACCCGCTTACAGGTTCGGATAAATTGACAACTTTGACCCGTTGGGTAAATATTGCTTGCTTACTGAATTTGATCAGATTCATAGCAAAAATTTCGTCGTAACTTTCTTTTTTGTTACCAGACTCTGCGGTTTTTCCGATCAATTCCATATTTCCCGAAGCCTTAAATTCAAAGGTAGTTTTTATTGGACCATCGTCATTTTCCAGGTACTGAGAATAAACAGACCATCCTTGGTCTATATCAGCCGTAATTACCAGATCGTACTCCTGCTCACTAACCTTTTCGGCAGCAAAAGACCATTTTACGGGTACTTCCTGAGCGGTAAGGAAATTTCCTGCTAAAATAAAAATCAGGGAAATAAATAAATGCTTCATTTTTATGTATTATAAATTAATTTAATCTAACTATTGGCAAACTTCTTGCCAAAGCAACAATCGCCTATGTAAAGGCTTGTATCAAGATTTATATTCAGGGAGGGTAGATAGAGAATTGTATACGAGTATGTCGGGTACTAAATTCAATAGTAGATGTGGTACTCACCATATTTACAAAGGTTTATAAACGCTTTGCAAGATAAACTTATTTTACTAAACCTAAATAGCTTGAGAATTATTGTATTGTTAAATAAAAGGAAAATTGAAGCACCAAAAGCCCAATTAGTAATAAAAGGTGGATACTTTCCGCTATTTGGGGCCGGGCATTCTGAAAGTTAAAAGAAAGAAGGATTCCACCAGTTGGCACCAGGATCAGTAAATGATCGAGCCGGATATTTGCCTGAAAGAAAAAGGGAAGCGTTGACAAGAGTAACCCGGTAAAAAGTACATTGATGTACTTTTGTTGTTGAATGTTTTTCTTTTTTGTATAATTATTATAACTGAAAACAAAGGTCAGCAGCAGCAGCAGCAATAATCCAATTTTGATGTAAAAGGTCAAATCCGCAGTACCTTCCAGATCCAGGAATCCCAAATTATCACTTATTTGTTTCTGCCAAAATTCGGAAAATTGATCAACTAGAAAAAAATAGGTCCCCGCAAGTATATAAGGAGTTAACAGACCTGAGATAGCCATAAGTTGTTCCTTTACCTTAAAAGAGCGGATAATTCCCAATCCGGCCATTCCCAAAATAAATAAGAATAAATAGGAACCATAAAACAAACTGGCCACGCCTGCCCATAGCCCGATATTAAAAATCGCTCCCGCTGCCGAGTATTTACGGTAGGAAGAAAAGAGTTCCATCAACACAATAATATAAAAAGTATTGGCCAAAATCAGGGGAGATAGATACAAAAAATCACTAAAAGCCGATGACAGCAAGATGTAAAACATTCCTGGCAACAGACTAATTTCATTTGCTATCCGATTTTTTCCTACTACGACATTAATGATGACTGCCTGAATAAATACCAGAACAGTCGCCAACAAAAAGCCTTCAATACTATATGGCGAAATCCACTGGTAGACTAATTCACTAAAAATTCCAGGCTGACTTAAAGTTAGCGTTTCGGAGTGAATAAAGATCGAACCCCGGACGACAATTGCGTACAGAAGCAAAAGAATATTTGCCACAAATTGGTTGGTTCGAAAGAGTGCCAGCACGTGTTTGATGTTTGTTCAGGGGCAAAGTTAAAATTTTCTGGTTGACGAATAAAAAAAACACGTCAACAATCACATAATTTATGTTGTTAGAGAAAGTAACTAGGTTAGAATAAACGCTAATCAATAAAATTATAGTTCAGGATGTCCTTGTCCTTACAGTATTGTTGTATTTTGCGACAAAAAATAAATAGAGGTTTTCAACAACTTCAAACTTAAAACAGGCGAATGGGGAAGTCTTTAGCGGATATCAAAAAACCAATAGCGAAAGAGCTTGATATCTTCGAGGATAAGTTTCGGAATGCGTTGCGTAGTCCAGTTCCGCTCTTGGATAAAATTACGTACTATATCGTGCAACGTAAAGGTAAGCAGGTTCGCCCCATCTTTGTCTTTCTGGTCGCTAAGCTCTGTGGAGAACTCAAAGAAAGTACCTACACCGCCGCCTCTTTTATTGAAATTCTTCATACCGCCACCCTGGTTCACGATGACGTAGTAGACGATTCTTTCGAACGTCGTGGAATGTTCTCCATCAATGCTTTGTGGAAAAATAAAATTGCCGTCATTGTCGGTGATTATTTTTTAGCGCAGGGAATGCTCCTGGCTATTAAAGAAGAACAATACCAACTGCTCGGTATTATCTCCAACGCCATCAAAGAGATGAGCGAAGGGGAACTGCTTCAACTTGAAAAAGCCCGACGTCTTGATATCGACGAAGCGGTTTATTATGATATTATCCGTCAAAAAACAGCCTCGCTCATCGCCTGTACCTGTGCCTCCGGTGCCGCTTCTACTACTAATGACAAGGACGTCATCGAAAAAATGAGATTGTTTGGCGAAAAAATCGGAATTGCTTTTCAAATCCGGGATGACCTCTTTGATTATGGAACCGATGATGTTGGAAAACCACTTGGCATCGACATCAAAGAAAAGAAAATGACCCTGCCGCTCATCTACGCACTCAGCCATGCCAGTAAGTCAGACCGCCGTCGCATTATTAATAATGTTAGGCGTCACAACGAAAAACCGGACAAAGTACGGGAAGTGATCGAATTTGTTCGTAAAAGTGGTGGCCTCGAATATGCCGAAGAGGTAATGAATCGCTACCGCCAAGAGGCCTTTGATATTTTACACACTTTTCCTGAAAATGAAATCCGCAACGCGTTGGAAGACTTAGTGCTTTTTGTTACCGAACGAAAGAAGTAATTTTTTCAGGTTCCTTAGCCAAACTTTGCTATTGGCTAGTGCCTTCGGCAATAAATAACTGAGCCTATTGATCAACGTAGGAACAAGGCATTGCCTTGTTCCTACGTTGATCTGTTAACTTAACTTTCTCTGCCGTCTTTTTTAAGTTTTTCAAATGCCTTAAAAGGCGATACCTATGCGTTGGAAGGACCGATTAACTAATCACTAATCACCTGTTCTAAATGTCTGGGAAAAAATAATAATTTGAAATATATGCTAATTTAGTACCCGAAGGCACTAGTGCCCATTTTACGTCCTTGATTAGCAAAAAATAGAATAAGTGCACCAACACGCAACGTTGGTCGAGATACTTGGTCTTTCTATCTAAAATAAAATCTATAAAATAGTGTAACTACACATCTTCGTACCTGAATACTTCAACAAGTGAAGCGATTCGAAAACCAAAGCGATTCAACATTAAAACGATTTAAAATAATGAAAAAATTCTTGACCCTTCTCCTCTCCTGTTCCTTTATCTTCTTACAAGCACAAAATGCCTCTATCACTGGCGTTTTACAAAATGAGCAGGCGGAGCCGATACAATTTTCGAACGTCATTCTCTACCAATCTGCGGATAGCAGTTTAGTGAAAGTAGAACCATCCGATGTGGATGGAAAATTTCGTTTCGCCGGATTGGCTGCGGGCAATTACTACCTGGTCGCGACTTATGTTGGATTGGCTGATTTGAAAAAAACAGACCTTGTCCTGACCGATGGAAAGGTCATTGATCTGGGAATAATTTCTTTTCAGCCTACGGCCATCGAATTAACCGGAGCGACCGTTACGGCGACTCGGGCCATGGTCGAAGTAAAACCGGATCGTACCGTTTTTAATGTTCAGGGAACCATTAATAGTACCGGATCGGATGCCATTGAATTGCTTCGGAAAGCACCGGGTGTAATGGTAGACAACAATGACAATATCAATGTTTTGGGCCGAGCCGGTGTCTTGCTCTACGTGGACGGAAAACGCTTGCCGCTGACGGGAGCAGATCTCACAGCGTACTTACAAAATTTACCCGCAGACCAGATTGATCGCTTTGATATTATTACCAATCCTGGCGCAAAATACGAGGCGGAAGGAAACGCCGGAATTATTGATATTCGACTCAAAAAAGATGAGAATTTGGGTGCGAATGGATCACTCAATGCGACTGGAAGTAAAGGGCGCTTCTTTCAGTATAATGTAGGTGGTTCTGCCAACTATAGAAATAAGAAAATGAACACTTTTGCCACGGCTGGCTACAGTAATGGAGAGAGATTTAATACCATGTTTTTTGAAAGTGAGCAGAACAATATCTTTTTAAATGAAAGCAATGATATGGAAAATGCCAATCAGAACATCAACTATCGGGTCGGTACTGATTTTTTTATTGGTAAAAACCAGACACTTGGATTTTTGGTAGGTGGAAATTATTCAAAAAATGATCAGAATAGTGAAAACCGAATTGAGATTTCTCCGTTGGCTACGCGCACCTCGATTGACAGTATTTTAGTAGCCAATGTTTTTGGTGAAAGCAATCGCAATCAAAATACGTTTAATCTGAATTATAGTTTTTCTAACAAAGCGGGCCGATCTCTTAACCTTGATGCAGACTACGGAAAATATACCTTGACGAGCGATCAACGCCAACCTAACCGTTATTTTGACGAAAAAGAAGAACTCTTGTTAACGGAAGTAATCAATACTTTTGAAACACCTTCAGAAATCGATATTTATACTTTTAAAGCAGATTATGAACAAGAAATATTAAAAGGAAAATTAGGGATAGGAACCAAATTCAGTAAAGTAGTATCCGATAATACCTTTTTATTTTTTAATGAAATAGACGGACAAAGTATTCGAAATGATGCGTCCTCTAACGAGTTTAAATACGACGAAACCGTTTATGCAGCTTACGTCAGTTACGCACGACCCATCAATCAAAAATGGAGTTTTTCCGCAGGATTACGGACCGAATTAACCGACGCGCTCGGAGAATTAACGCCTTATGCTACCGAAAATCAGGAGCCACCCGTAGAGCAAGACTACCTTAGCTGGTTTCCCAGTGCTGGACTTACCTGGCAGATGAATCGAACCAATGTATTCTCCCTAAACTACGGTCGCCGGATCAATCGTCCGGACTATAATGTCTTAAATCCTTTTGACAATAGACTCAGTGAGTTAAGTTCTGAAAAAGGAAATCCCAACCTCCGTCCTGAGATTGTGAATAATATAGAATTAGGTTATACGCTGGCTTATCGTTATAATTTCAAAATCGCTTACAGTAAAACAGATGATCAAATTACCCGGTTGATTGCACCCGCTACGGATGATGTACGCGCGGGATTTATCACTTGGGACAATCTGGCTTCGCAGACCGTTTTAAATTTTAGTGCGAGCGCTCCGATTCAAGTCAATAAATGGTGGAGTATTTTTGCCAATGCCAACGCTTCGTATATTGATAACCAGGCCGACTATGGAAACGGTGCCACCGTGGATGTTCAGGTATTTAGTTACAATACTTTTCAGCAACATACTTTTACCTTACCGAAAGGTTTTAAAGGAGAAATTAGCGGTTGGTACGGTGGTCCCGGTGTTTGGGGAGGTGTTTTTAAATATGATTCTAGCTGGAGCTTAAATCTTGGATTACAAAAGAAATTTCTTAATGACCAGCTCAATGTAAGAGTCAGCGCAAATGACATTTTTTACCAAACGGGTTGGTCAGGCGTCTCTAAATTTGACGGATTGGTTTCTACCGGGCGGGGTAACTGGGATAGCCGTCGTGTCAGTATGAGTCTGAGCTATAATTTCGGTAACCAAAAAGTGAAATCCCGAAAACGTAAAACGGGGATAGAGGAGGAATCGAAAAGGGTAGGGAATTAAGAATGTTGAGGCGCTGCGCTTGTTGAGATGTTGAAACGCTTCGCTTGTTGAGTTCTGATACCGTAGATAAAACGTAGGAAATGTAGAAAAACCGTAGAGACAAGGCATGCCTTGTCTCTACGGTTTTTTCACGTTTTACGCGCTTCATGGTCTCAACAAGCGAAGCCCCTCAACAAACAAAGGGCTTCAACAAAAAAATCATAAAACTACTTCCATAAAATTAAAACCTATCCAGATTTTTTTCCATACGCCACAAAGTATGGATTAAGTAAATTTTCTTTGTTATAAAGAAGCGGTCCTTTTGTTTCGTGATCAATTACACTACCTCCGGCTTCCTCCAAAATTACCTGTGCTGCGCCCGTATCCCATTCCATGGTTGGTGCCAGTCGTGGATAAACGTGTGCCTGTCCAGCGGCGATAATCAAAAACTTTAGAGAACTACCCGTAGCCACCAATTCGGGATGAACGAGGTCATCGACAAAAGCCTGCGTATCTTCGTTCAGGTGCGAACGGGAGCAAACAACTTTCAATCCCTCCTCTTTCATCGTAAAATCTTTTGCCGATAATTTTACATCCTTACCATCAATAATTTGATAAGCACCTTCCCCTTTTACCGCCCAGTACATCTCGTCCCGATCCGAAGCATACACGACGCCGAGAACAATTTGTTGTTGGTGAATCAGGGCGATGTTGACGGTAAATTCCCCATTTCTTTTAATAAATTCTTTGGTACCATCTAAAGGATCAACTAACCAGCAATATTCAAAACCTTTGCGTTTCTCATACGGAATGGCCTTGTTCTCTTCCGAGATGATCGGGTATTGGACAGCTAATTTTTCCAGGGCATCGCAAATGATTTTATTGGCCGTACGATCCGCAACTGTTAGCGGAGAATCATCCGATTTTTTCTCAATTTCCATGCCCGCGCTTCCTTCATAAATTTTCTGAATGGCGGCCCCTGCTTCTTTTGCAATGGCAATTACGTGTTTTACCAATGTTATTTGTTCCATTATTGTAACCTTTTTATTATTAACTCATTTCTTACCACTAATTCGCATAGAATAATATTTTTTAGTTTATTTTAAACAGCTTTGGATTGAATGAAGTATATTTGAGAAGTAAAAGTAACTTAAAATTAAAAGAAATGAAAAATAAAGTATTAGTAACGGGCGGTTGTGGATATATCGGTAGTCATACCATAATTGATTTATTGGATAACGGATTTGACGTTATTTCTGCGGACAGCAACATCAATTCGAACGAAGAAATCTTAAAAGACATCAAAGCGGTAACGGGAAAAACCGTAAAAAATTACCAAGTTGATTTATGTGATTTGGAAAAGGCCAAAGCGATTTTTCGGGAAAATCCGGATTTGGTGGGGGTGATTCACTTTGCCGCTTTAAAGAGTGTTGGGGAATCTGTGGATAAACCGCTTTGGTACTTTAATAATAATCTCAATAGCTTACTTAGTTTACTGGCTTGTATAAAGGAGTTTGATGTCAAAAATTTTATTTTTTCTTCTTCTTGTTCTGTTTATGGAAATGCCGAAGATTTACCGGTAACGGAAAATACGCCTTTTACCGAAGCCGAATCTCCCTACGCACGTACCAAGCAAATGGGCGAGCATATCCTAAAAGATTTTGCGCGCGCCAATCCAACGTTAAATCTGGTGCCGCTTCGCTATTTTAATCCAGCGGGTGCCCACGAATCAGGATTGATCGGCGAGTCCCCTATCAATGTCAGTACGAATCTCGTTCCAGTCATCACAGAAGTAGGTATCGGTAAACGCGAAAAAATGACCGTGCTCGGTAGCGATTACGATACCCGTGACGGAAGTTGTATCCGGGATTATATTCACGTCATGGATCTCGCTAATGCACATACCAAGGCATTACAGTTTTTTATGACCGGTAAAAATGAAAATAATTTTGAAGTATTCAATCTCGGTATCGGCGAAGGCGCTTCGGTACTTGAAGTCATCAATGCCTTCGAAAAAGTAGCCGGTAAAAAACTCAACTACGAACTAGGACCCCGTCGTGCAGGAGATGTAGTCGCAATTTATTCTAATTATAAAAAAGCTGCCAAATTACTCGGCTGGGAACCCAAAAGAAATATTGAAGATATCATGCGCACCGCTTGGGAATGGGAAAAGAAACGGACGGGAGAGAGTGTCGCGTAAAAAAATTAGTGAGAGCTACTTTCTTATTTTGTTTGATAATCTTGCGTGAGACCAAGTGTAAAGGAAATTCTCTAGTAATTATAAATAACTATAGAGAAAACTCTGATTCCCAGCATAATCGTTTCTAGTATCAAGCATTCTTAAAACAGGATTATAAATATCTAAAAAATGACCATTTATAGTTACGTCCGGTGTCCAGGATTGATAAGTAGTATCATATCTCATTTTCCATTCAGAATTATAACTTTCATTTTTTTTCAAAATGCATTGACCAAAGTATGCTAATAGCGGTAGAAAAATTCTGTCTGAAAATTCATCAGTTATTAGATGATAAAGCACATATTTTTCAATTGTTTTTAAAGATTCTAGTGAATAATTAAAAAGGTGAGCAGATGTATTTGCTAATTTAGGTAGTTTTTGGATTAGCAGATCAATATTATTAATAAAGTCTTCTCCTAGGTAATTCCGACCACACATCGCAATATTTAAATAGTCATAATGATCATTTCCTTCTCTACGACTAATGATCAATTGATGATCTATTTTTCGTTTTTCTTGAAGACGTTCAAAATCTTTTAGTTGGAATAGTCGAAATTCTTTATAAGAAGAATTTATTACCAATACCGTGTTTTTGTTAACCAAATATTCGGTATTGGTAATAGGGGGGTAAGGGTATTTTTCTTTATCAAAAGGTATTAATGTTTTCGCTAGTACAGAACCTATAAATGGATCAATTTCTTGTGATATAATTTTGTCGCCAGAAGGTAGATAGTCAATCCTTTTAATTGGGAAATCCTTTTTAGGAACTTTCTTTCTCCCTAGAAAATCTCCCCTCTTCTGATAAACCTTAATATACTCCGTCTCAGATTTATAGATAGTACTGTGGCTAGCACCAACTACAATCACTCTTCCATCATTTAAAAAATAAGGAATTAGTTCTTGACAAGTAGAGTGAAGTAAAGTACTATATTTATTGTTTTTAGTAGCCTCAAATTTTTCTAACAAATAAATGAGTACCTCCAGTTCAGGATAGTGTAGAACTTCTGCATACTCCCCTTTATATTCATCATAAGAACCATCAGTAAATTCAGTTTTTAATTCATTGATCTCCTCCTGTGATATACCCATAAATGAGTAATCCATAGTACTAGAAGACAAATTAACTTTTATTATTAGCTTTGATCTATTCATTATCTTCTTCAAAATTCTGTGGGCATGGTTGCTGATTTGCTACAGATGGTTCAAATGTTGCAGTCCATTCGTCAAAAGGAATATTTATATTTATTTCATCATTATGCTCAAAATGGTCATAAAGGTTTTTTTGTGACGCCCACTTCATGAAACTTCTAGGAATAAAATTTACTAAAAGTCCACTATAATTTAAGTTTTCCCAATTTAATAATTCAGGGTATTTAACACGAAGTAAAGTCTCTGTTCCTGTTTTGTACTCTGTCCCTGAATAATACAAAGGTATATTTCTTGACGAACATTCCGAAATTACATTTTGAGCTGGTCTTTTATTAGCGGGCAAGACTAAGTATAAACCGTGCCTAAGACTAATATTTACGTGTGCAGAATTATTAGTAATATAATCTAAATAGCCAGTAAATTGACTCCACTGATTTAAATATGTAAAAGCCAATCCAGTCCCACCTAATTACCGCCGTACCGCTTCAACTTCCCCCGCTGCACCACTTCAGCCGGATAAGCCCGTACCACCGGAATTGTATCGCCTTCTATCACTCCACCACCCGTATCTAATGCCGCGGTTTCTTTACCCATTACAATGGTGAAGATAATTTCATCGCCTGATTTTTCATAGGTGCAATCCAGCAAATTACCCATTACCGAAAAACGACTGACGAAAATATTCCCTCGTAGAAAAGCGTCCAGCACAATTGAATTTTTTTCGTCAATCTGATAATGTCCCTTTGCGGAATCCACAATAATTAACTCGTAAGAACGACGGCCCGAAATCGAATCCGGACCATAAGTAATTGCCCAAATCCAGCGGTCGCTTTCTGCTATCGGACGAATCTCCAACGCCATTGCCACCGACTGTTGTAAACCGTCTGCAGTATAAATATCCAGATTACCTTGGTAAACGCCCTCCCAGGTTTCAGGGAAGTTACGTTCTTTAGAAATAATAGTTGGGTTTTCTTTATCCCCGGATAATTGCGTGGCGGCACAACTCACTAAGCTACAACAGAGGAAAAACAATAGATATTTCATAAGATCATTTTATAACAACAACAATAGCCGTATTTTTACTAATGAAACCGCCAATCCTAAAGATAAAAAAATGAAATATATATACCTGATTTTTAGTCTCCTTTTTTTAATTGCTTCGACCGGAACGTCGCAAACTGATTATTTTCAACAAGTGGTAAATTATAAAATCGACGTCACCCTGGACGATCAAAAACACGAGCTGACCGGAAATATCGAAATGACCTACGTCAATAACGCACCGGAATCACTCAAAGAAATTTATCTTCACCTCTGGCCCAATGCCTACCAAAACCGGAAGACGGCTTTTGCCAAACAAAAAGTACGGCAAGGAGATACGGAGTTTTATTTTTCTAATAAAAAAGAACGAGGTGGGTTTAGTAATTTAAATTTTACTATTGACGGGAAAGTCCAAGAAATCGAGTATGATGCTAAAAATCCGGATATCGGTTTATTAAAATTAAATAATCCACTTCCAGCTGGCGGTACGATTGTGATTAAAACGCCTTTTACTTTAAAAATTCCCACCTCTTTTTCCAGGTTGGGACACGTTGGAGAATCTTATCAATTGACTCAGTGGTACCCCAAACCAGCGGTTTACGATCGGGATGGTTGGCACCCAATGCCTTATCTGGATATGGGAGAATTTTACAGCGAGTTCGGTAGCTTCGATGTGAAAATTAACCTACCCGAAAATTATGTGGTAGGTGCCACGGGTGTTTTACAGACCAATTCTGAAAAAGATTTTCTCAATAGAAAAGTAACGGAATCAAACGCAAAATTAGCTGCGTTAAGTCCGGGGGAAGATGTAGAAAAAGATACTTTTCCCTCCAGTAGTGCTACAACAAAAACATTACACTACCAAGCAGAACGCGTCCACGATTTTGCGTGGTTTGCCGACAAAAGGTTTATGGTACAGCGTAGTGCCGTAAAATTAGCTTCGGGGAAATCTGTAGATACGTGGGCTTATTTTACAAAAACAGAGGTAAACTTATGGAAAGACGAGGCGATCAAATACCTCGATCGTTCCGTTAAGTTTTACTCCGACTTGGTAGGCGAATATCCTTATCCACACGCTACGGCCGTACAAAGTGCACTCAGCGCCGGTGCCGGAATGGAGTATCCGATGATTACCGTAATTGGATTGTCGGGGACTGCCCAGGCACTCGACGAAGTGATTACCCACGAGGTCGGCCACAACTGGTTTTACGGGATTTTGGCTTCCAACGAACGGGATCATCCATGGATGGACGAAGGGCTAAATTCCTATTATGATCATCGGTATAGCAGCCAGTATTACGCAAAAGATCGGTTTATAGAGGATCGAGGAGACTTTTTTTTTGGCGGCTCACCGATTGATTTACTAGAATTGGGTTATCTGCATCAAGCCCGTCGCAAGGAAGACCAGGCACCGGATACACACTCCGATGACTTTAAGTATATCAACTACTGGCTGGGTGCTTACGAAAAACCGGCCGTTGCTTTTCGTTGGTTAGAGAAATATTTGGGAACAGAAAAGTTTGATATTGCCATGCGAGGATTTTATGATACGTGGAAATTTCGGCATCCGCAACCGGAAGATTTACGCAGCTACCTGGAAACAACAACGGGTAAAAAACTGGATTGGCTTTTTGATAACCTGATCAATGGTACGGATCATCAGGATTATGCGATTGAGGATATTGAGAAAAAAGGGGATAGTTATCAATTGACGATTGAAAATAAAGGAAAGATGTCGGCTCCGTTTCCTGTAAGTGGTATTAAAAATGGTGAAATAAAATCCACAGTGTTTGTAGAGGGGTTTGATGGGAATAATAAAATTAATTTTGCGGGAAATGATTATGACAAAATTGTCATTGACGCGGAAGGAATTACCACCGATATTAATCGTCGAAATAATACAATTAAAACGACGGGAAGTTTTAAAAAGGTAGAACCGTTACAATTAAAGTTTATAACGGGTGTAGAAAATCCAGATCGGACTACTTTGTATTTTACACCAACTTTAGGATACAATAAATACGATGGCGCAATGGCTGGACTGGCGCTTTATAATACAACCGTTCCGGTCAAACCCTTTGAATTTGCTTTGCTACCTTCTTACGGATTCAAATCAAAGCAAATAACAGGATTGGGAGAACTCGCTTATCGATTCTACCCCGCGTCGGATTTTGCCAAAGGCGTCCAGTTAAAGTTGGGGTTAAAACAATTCAACCGTTTTTATAATGAGACCAGTGATTATTTTTTAAAATACCGAAAAATAACTCCTTCCATCACCCTGGATTTGACTACAACACCGAACAAGCGCTTCTATCATTATCTAAAATTTCGAGCACTAATTCTATCCGAAGAGTCTGCTATTTTTACCCGCGACTCCGTAACGATGGAAACCAATTACACAGGTAATGCGACGGACACCCGACCTATATTTGAACTCAGTTACTTTGCTCAAAATAGTCGAGGTATCAATCCCTATAAATTACGCGTTGCGTTGGAACAACAGTCCTACGACAGTTTTATTGGCAAACAAAGTTATGTAAAAGCTACCCTGGATTATACTACCAATTACACCTACAAACCGGGAAGGAATATTTCGTTCCGTTTTTTCCTGGGTGGATTTTTACAAAATACCATTCGGGATCGCGGTGCGGGAAGATCTACGCAAGGCGCATTGGCTTTATATAGCGAAGGATTTAATGATTATAAATACGATGAATTATTTTTTGGTCGATCCGAAAGCGACGGTATTTTTTCACAGCAAATTAGTCTGAACGACGGTGGAATGAAACTACCCGTTGGAGCGAGTCAGGCTGGAAATTTAGGTAAGAGTAATAACTTTATTTTTGCATTAAATATAAAAGGAGATTTACCAAAACGACTGCCTTTTGGTCTTCCGGTAAAACCCTATTTTGATCTTGGCTATTACGATAACTCCGGTCCGCTGGGTAGCGACGATGCTTTTGGTGATCAACTGGTTTATAGCGGTGGACTGATGTTTGATTTTATGAACGGTACCATTGGTGTTTATTTTCCACTTTTAAATTCTGGTAATGTCAATGAATTGTTAGAGCAAAAAGGTGGATATAGTAATCGAATCAGTTTTAATATTAATTTTAATCAACTTAACCCGACGCGTATCAGAGATCGGATGGAATTTTAAAATACCTCTTGCTTCTTTTTGTGTGTATAGAGAAACACGATTAAGGGAAGCAAAAGCAAGCAGCCATAAATTTGCACACTCAATTTATATATTGATGGTAAAGAAAATAAATCTCTGGTCCGGCCCCCGAAACATCTCTACCGCCACCATGTACGCCTTCGCCCAACGCGTAGATACCTGCGTATACGACGAGCCACTTTACGCCCATTACCTAACCAAGACCTCCGCCGATGAGTACCATCCCGGCGCGGCAGAAATTCTGTCAGATATGGAAAATGATGGTGCTAAAGTCGTCCATATGATGCAAGGAAATCACGATCGCCCCATCGCTTTTTTCAAACAGATGACCCATCACTTGGTGGAACTTGACTGGTCGTTTATGGACGAAATGACCAATATTATTCTCACCCGGGACCCGGTGGATATGCTGCCCTCCTACGCACAGCAGGTGGCTACTCCTACGATGACTGACGTAGGCTACGCCGCACATTTACAACTCATTGAATATTTAAAAAAACAGGGCCAGGAAATTATCGTATTGGATTCAAAAAGAGTATTGGAAAACCCTCAAAGTGTTCTCGCTCGATTATGTGAAAAGATAAATATTCCATTTGATTCCGCGATGCTCAACTGGCCCGCAGGTCCCCGACCCGAAGATGGGATCTGGGCAAAATACTGGTATAAAAATGTACATCAAAGTACCGGATTTGGAAAATACAAAAAGAAGACTGATCCATTTCCAAAAAAGCTAAGGCCGTTACTGGAAGAATGCCAACCAATATACGATCAATTACAAAAATGGGTATTATAGCGTATCTTGCACAAAAAATGCTAGGGAATTCTAAAAGGCAACTTATATCTAGCACAAGAAAGTACGATAGAAATACGAAAGAAGCGCCATTATTAATTTTTCATTAAAAAATTATTCATTAAAATAACAATGGAAGAAAATATAAAAAGAACAGACGTCAACGAACTTGGAGAATTTGGTCTCATTGACCACCTGACAAAGAATTTTAAAAATAAAAATTTATCTACTGTCAAAGCTATCGGTGACGATGCTGCCGTAATCGAAAACGGTAATCTGATGACGGTCGTTTCGACCGATATGTTGGTCGAAGGGATACATTTTGATATGATGTATTCACCACTTAAACACCTTGGCTACAAAGCGGTAGTCGTTAACCTCTCGGACATCTACGCCATGAATGCGTATCCAAAACAAATCACTGTTTCGCTGGCGCTATCCAATCGTTTTTCTGTCGAAGCACTTGAGGAAATCTATGAAGGAATTGCGCAAGCCTGTAAATTTTACAAGGTGGACTTAATCGGAGGAGATACCACCTCTTCTCCCAAGGGACTGATTATTAGTGTCACTGCGATTGGTCAGCAGGAAAGGAATAAAATCGTTTATCGTGACGGTGCCAAGTTGGGAGATTTATTATGTGTCACTGGAAATCTAGGGGCTGCTTATTTAGGACTACAATTACTCGAAAGAGAAAAGCAAGTCTATCTGGCCAATCCGGGCGTAAAACCAGATTTGGGAGATCAGACTTATTTGGTAGGACGTCAACTAAAACCCGAAGCGCGCTATGATATGATCGAAGCATTTGAGAAGGCTGAATTGATTCCTACGTCGATGATTGATGTATCAGACGGACTGGCCTCTGAAGTGTTTCATCTATGTAAACAATCCGGATTGGGTGCGTTAGTCGAAGAAAGTGGCGTTCCGATTCATCCCGACGCGGAAGTCCAAGCCATCGATTTTAGTATAGATCCAATTACCTGCGCATTAAGTGGCGGTGAAGACTACGAATTGTTATTTACCGTTGATCCCAAAGATTTAGAAAAGGTAAAATATCTTCCGGATATTTATATTATGGGAGAAATGGTAGCAAAGTCAGACGGTATAAAGCTACATACCAAAGGGGGAAATATTCACCCGATTAAAGCGCAGGGATGGAAACATTTTTAGTTAGAAAAGCATTGACTCATTGATCCTTGGTTGCAAAACAAAATTTTCTGATTGCTCCCTTTTTTGAAACAGTCTAAATACCTGTTATCTCACATACGATATGTCGTTGATAGATAGATTGTACCAAATAGGTTTTTCCACCAATCCAAATTATAACTATTTCTACAAAAATCCGAATTGCCCTAACCCTGAAAAGCTTTATTACCGAAAAACCCTAAAATTGCTTATTTTCGACCCTAAATAAAATACACGACATGACCTACGACAATTTCACCATAAAAGCCCAGGATTCTATCCTTAAAGCCCAGCAACTGGCTGGCAGCTATGACCAACAATCTGTAGATACGGTACACCTGATTAAGGGGATCATACTGACGGATGAGAACGTTCCTAATTTTTTACTGAAAAGAATGGAAGTGAACCTCGCCGTGCTTGATGAGCAACTTGACACGGAAATTAAAAAATATCCCAAAGTACAGGGTACTGACAAACAGTATCTTACAGACAATGCCAACAAGGCCATGAGTCGGGCAAAGAAAATGCTCAAAGAATTTGGCGATGAGTTTATTTCTGTAGAATTGATATTGCTCGCCATCATTCAAGGTAAAGAAAAGGGGGGTGAAATACTTCGTAAACTTGGTGCATCAGATAAAGGAATGCGCGCGGCGATTGAAGAGTTGCGGAAAGGTCGTAAAGTCGAAAGTCAGCATTCTGAAACACAATATAATGCGTTGGAAAAATTTGCCATCAACCTTAACCAGCGTGCCGAATCCGGAGCGCTGGATCCGATCATTGGTCGGGACGAAGAAATCCGTCGGGTACTTCATATCTTAAGTCGTCGTAGAAAAAACAATCCTTTGTTAATCGGTGAGCCGGGTGTTGGTAAGACGGCCATCGTAGAAGGTATCGCCTGGAGAATTGTTAAACAGGATGTTCCCGAAAGTTTACAATCTAAAAAAATATATACGCTGGACATTTCTGCGATGATTGCGGGCGCAAAATTCAAAGGAGAATTTGAGGAGCGACTAAAGGGAATCATTAAGGAAGTAGAAAGTTCAAATGGAGAAATTGTATTGTTTATTGACGAAATTCACACCTTGATTGGTGCCGGTGGTGGACAGGGTGGTATTGATGCCGCTAATATTCTCAAACCAGTATTGGCGAGGGGAACACTCCGCACCATCGGTGCAACAACCTTGGATGAGTACCAAAAATATTTTGAAAAAGACAAGGCACTCGTTCGACGTTTCCAGACTGTATTAATTGAAGAACCTTCTGTAGAAGATACGATTTCAATTTTGCGTGGACTGCAAGAGCGTTACGAAGTGTATCATAAAATTGATATTCTGGATGAAGCACTGGTTGCCGCTGCGGAACTATCCCACCGGTACATTGCAGATCGTTACTTACCAGATAAAGCGATTGATCTTATTGACGAGGGTGCTGCTAAATTACGGATGGAACTGGATTCAGTTCCTGACGAAATAGATGAGCAGGATCGTAAATTTCGCCAGTTAGAAATCGAACGCGAAGCCATCAAGCGAGAAGGCAACAAGAAAAAACTGGCCAAGATTAACGAGCAAATCGCTAACGCGCGCGAGTCGTTAGAGTCTATCACGGCTCGCTGGAAAAACGAAAAAGAGGTGGTGGATACCATTCAGGCAATTAAGAAAACAATTGAAAATTTTGAACAGGATGCGGCGAAAGCAGAGCGGGAATCTGACTTTGAAGAAGTAGCAAAAATACGCTATGGAAAAATCAAGGAACAGGAAGTGATGCTGAAAGTAGCCGAAGAAAAATTAAGTAAACTGCCCGAAGAAAATCGTTTTACCAACGAAGAAGTTACCGCAAACGATATCGCAGAGGTAGTGGCTCGTTCTACTGGAATTCCCGTATCCAAAATGATTCAGAGCGAAAAAGATAAACTGCTCAAACTGGAAGAAGATATTGGTAAAAGACTCATTGGTCAGCACGAAGCAGTACGCGCTGTATCGGATGCGGTACGGCGTAGCCGGGCAGGATTACAGGACGCCAATCGTCCCATCGGTTCCTTTATTTTTGTAGGGCCTACTGGTGTCGGAAAAACAGAGTTGGCCAAAGCCCTTGCAGAAGTATTGTTTGATGACGAACGGGCAATTACCCGAATTGATATGAGTGAGTTTCAGGAACGTCACGCTGTTTCTCGCCTCGTAGGTGCGCCTCCGGGATACGTAGGGTATGACGAGGGTGGGGAACTTACCCAGGCGGTACGCCAAAAGCCTTACTCTATTATTTTATTGGATGAAATTGAAAAAGCCCATCCCGATACCTTTAATATTTTATTGCAAGTGCTGGACGATGGTCGTCTGACCGATAACAAAGGTCGGGTAGCAAATTTTAAAAACACGATTATTATCATGACTTCCAATATGGGAGCAGAAGTAATCCTGGAAAATTTTGAAGACCTTGATGCGCTTGGAGAAGAACACCGTGCGGATATTATTGATACGACCAAGAACGAAGTTTTTGAAGCGTTAAAAGAAAATCTACGCCCGGAATTTTTAAATAGAATTGACGAACAGATCATGTTCTTGCCGTTGTCCCGCGAAGAAATCAAAAAAATTCTGGTAATTCTTTTACGGAAAACAAAAAAGATGATAAAAGAACAGGGAATGGAACTGGTATTAACAGAACCGGCCCAGGACTTACTGGCAGAGATGGGCTATGATCCTCAGTTTGGAGCGCGCCCGCTAAAGCGGGTATTACAGCGGGAAGTAACCAACCAGCTTTCTAAATATTTACTGAGCGGTGAATTTAAAGCGGGTGATACTATTTACGTAAATGCAAATAAAGATCAGTTGTCTTTCGATAAAACAGAGAAGCAACCAACCAGTAAGCCTGCTTCAAAACCTGAGCGTACCGCACCTAAAAAGCCAAAAGCAGCAGAAAAGAAAAACCGAGAGAAAGATTTGGACGCGCTGAAAAAAGCGACGAAAGATGTAGAAAAAGCAGCGAAAGCAATCAAGAAAAAAGAGGGTGGCGAACAAGTAACGGATAAAAAGGACGGAGAATAAAAAAGCAATATGTTATTAAAAAAAGTATTTTTTTGTTTCGGTACAATCTGTCTGTTGACGGGTTGTATTAGCAATAAAAAACATTTGCTGGCGCTAAAAACGCAGGCCAATAAAGAGGCGGCGCTCCTGGAGCAGGAAGTCTCTTTGCGGGATAGCAAAATCAGACGAGGGGAGGAGTCGATTACCAAACTTAATCTGGAACTGGCCGAGGCCAAAGGAGAAAATAATGTCTTGCTAATGCTGCGCGGTGAACTACAACAGCGAATCGCTCAGCTGGAGGGAACCATCGAAAATGTTAGTTCCCGATCCAGTTCTGCCCAGCAAAATTTGAATCAAAACCTTCAACAGAAGGATGTGGAAATTAGCCAACTCAAAGGATTGATTGCCGAGGTTAATGCGACGATGGAACGTCATTCCCAATTGATGGGAACCCTGGCTGGTGAGTTGCGACAGGAAATTGGTACGATTTTACAAACACAGTATTTTATTGAAACAGGACTGGAAGAAGTGCGTTTGATTTTACTTGATGACCTGATCTTTAAACCCAGGAGCGTGACGAAGGTCAATGATTTAGCATTAAGTGTATTGGAAAAAGTAAGTGAGTTGTTGAGTCGTTATCCTACGATGAATCTCAGTGTTGTCGGACACACGGACAATGCGCCACCCGCGCGTAAATCCAGCATTGATAACTGGAATGTTGGTGCGCAAAAAGCAGCAACTGTCGTTCGGATTCTAACCGAAGAATATGATTTGAGTCCTTCCCAAATAACACTCGGTACACAGGGAGAGTTCAAACCCCGTGCTTCTAATGAAACGACTTCTGGTAAAAATGAAAACCGTCGGGTAGAATTTGTTATGGCACCTCGCTCTGAGGATTTGGTACGCGCGATTCGTTCGGTAATTGAATAAACGATTGGATAGATAAACATAGATATAAATCAAATGACTGTAAACCTTTCCCTACAAATCATTCCTGTCAATACCGCAGATGCTTATCCCATCATCGATGCCGCCATTCATGTAGTACAAGCATCTGGAATAAAATACGAAGTACAACCTTTCGCTACTTTGCTGGAAGGTCCGCTCAATGAAGTAATGGACGTAGCGATGCGCGCTAAAGAGGCAGCGCTGCAAGCTGGAGGGGAAGAACTGGTGATCAATATGCAACTCCATCTAAAGAAAAGTCAGGACGTACACTTCGAAGATAAAACGGAAAAATTCAATTAGAGCATTTATTTAATCGCCATTCCTTAGCCAATTGGCTACTACCTCAAAAAAAAGAGGGGCTGTAGACGACGCGCCACAACCCCGATTTTCGGAAATCCACCTCCGAGAAGGGGCGAATTGCAATTCGCCCCTTCTCATTACAATTTGCCTCTATTCATCGTATTGTTGCAAGTCTAGTGTTTCAATAATATTTATTAATTTTTCTGCGTAATGCTTGTCAGTCGCGTAACCTGCTTTGTACAAACCTTTTGCCCAGCCATGGTAATCAACGGGTGCTAATTTAAATAAATGTTTATAGCGTTTACTACCAGATAGCATTTCGCTGTGCGATCGATAACTGGCCCATGCGCTTTTGTAAGTTCTAAAAAAATCTTTATGGCTATCGTCTGTGAAATTACTACAATGCCCCTTTTTACATTTTTTAGAAAAGCATTTCATGCCAAAATGATTGTTGTTTTTGGTGGATAGACGACTTTCACCTGCGTTGGTTTCAATCAATCCTTGTGCTAGTTTAATGCTAGCTGGAATTCCATATTTTTTCATCTCTGTTTGTGCCACGTTGATAAATCTATCAACGTAAGCCCGTTGTTTTTTTAGTTTTTTCAATTGTGCCTTAGTTAGCTTAGGAGCCGCTTTAGGAGCAGATTCCTGATAGGTCATATTGCTGTAAGTATTGGCAAGGTTGTCCTGGTGACTAACCGTACCCTGCGATTTTTTTTTCGATTCATGTACCGTTGCTGACAAAGCTTTTTCAGTAAGGCCGCCCGCTAAGTGAGCCGCAAGGTGACTTGGGTTTAATTTACTAAACCAGGACATTTCGTCATTGGAGGATTCCGTGTTGATTTCAGTAGCCGCAATTGCGTGCTGGTTGCTTAGGTTAAGTTGTAGATTCAGATTTTTTTGTTTTATTAACAAAATGACTGTAGATAATAAAATGATTTTAAACCAGTGTTGGCTGATCCATTGTTTGGTAAAAATAGATTTCATGATGATCCAATGTTTTAAAGTTCTGACGAAAATGTGTTTTACTCATAATATAAAATGCGCGCGCCACAAACATAAAACAAAAAATGTTATAATTCAAGTAATTTTGAAACTTTTTGTTTCGTTTAAAAAAAATAATTTATTTTCCATTTTTTAAGTGTGTTTTTTAATCATAAATGAAAGGTTAGACTTTCTGACTACCAAACAAATGTTAATATTTATAATATTTAGATGTCAAACTGAAACCTTCCTGGTTATAAAAAGTATAAACGAAGAAGGCATCCTGTTTATCAGGATGTTTCCATCCCAACCGATGTAAGAATTATCTCGGGATTGATTAGAAAATAAATAGCTAAATATTGTAGGTTATTATTTCATTGATCCTTGAAAATACTTTAACATCCCACTAACCGACCTGCCAATTGCAGCCTATGCTCCGCAACTTGGTAATAATTAATTTTAAAAAAATTGATGTTTGTGAATTTCTGTGCTTTTTCGAAAGTATCGGAAACGATCGTTTGTAATAAAGTTCAATCTGGACCATACCGGATTGCAGACGACGTACAAACTGCAATTTGATAACGATATAATTTTAATTTGATAAGTGTATAGGGAAGTGATCAGTAATCTGATCACTTCCACTTTTCAAAATAAGACACGGTTGAGTCCAACTCTACCTTTGTCAAAGATGCTGTTCTGGGACTAATTTATTGAAATCAGTTCCTTGGAATTTGTCTCCTCCCCGCCGGGAGGAGACTTTTTTTTAATGAATTTTTTGATTGATTTTTTTATACTAAAAAGCATTTCTCATTCCTAACAAAAAAAATGCTTAAAAATAAAGAGATGACTTCAGTCAAATAAAATTGTCCTTTTTTTATAAAAAGAGGAAAATTCAGAGAACCTAACCTCAGATAAAATGTTTTAACACAGAAGTTTAAGGGATGTTGATAAAATAAATTAAGACACGATGCTTCCTCTTTTTCCATCACGCTTCCCCGCCGGACAGATTGTCAGATCGGGCAGGGTTACCAAAATGGTTATTATGCGGTGCATAACCCCGCCTGACTGACGTCAGTCGGGCAGGGCCTATTTTAGCGCCTTGATTGATGAAAAAATATTTCGCCTTTTATCTCAATCTATTTAATCGCCACACCTAATTCATACCCATCAATACAAAATAATTCATGGCCAAAAATCACCCCAAAGTATTACTAACCCGTCAATTGCCAGAAGTCGCAATTGAAAAGCTGGAAGAAAAAGTTGATCTGGAAATTTTTCCGCACGATCGAGTCATGACGCCCGAAGAATTAAAAGACAGGGTAGCTGATAAAACAGGTTTACTTTGCTTGCTGACCGACACAATTTCTCCCGAATTGATGGATGCGGCTCCCCGGTTGAAAGTCATCAGTAATTACGCGGTAGGGTATAACAATATTGATGTTGCGGCGGCTATAGAAAGAGAAATTATTGTTACCAATACACCCGATGTACTGACGGAGACGACCGCAGATATGACTTTTGGTTTGATGATTATGGCGGCAAGAAAGGTGCTCGAAGCAGGAGCGTTATTGCGTAGTGGAAATTGGAAGGGCTGGAGTCCTATGCAATTTATGGGAGCAGATATTCACGGCAGAACACTTGGAATTATTGGTATGGGGCGGATCGGTAAGGCGTTGACCAAACGGGCAAGAGGCTTTGATATGGAAGTGATTTACTGGAATCGTACCCGCTTGACAGTCCGTGAAGAGAAAAAGCTTGGACTTCGTTATGTAAAGTTTAATGAAGTACTGCACGAGTCAGATTTCCTCTCACTCAATGTAGCGTACAATGAAGAAACCCACCACCTGATCGACGGGGCCGCCTTGCAAAAAATGAAGCAAACGGCCTTTCTTATCAATACGAGCAGAGGCGGAATCATTGATGAAGAGGCCTTACTCGAAGCTTTAGAAAACGATAAGATCGCAGGAGCAGGCCTGGATGTTTTTAAAAATGAGCCAAACCTGAATCCACGATTTCTCAACCTGAAAAACACCGTGGTACTTCCGCACATCGCGAGTGCATCCGTAGCTACTCGTGAAAAAATGGCAATGGTGGCCGTTGATAATTTACTGACAGTGCTGGCCGGAAAGAAACCAGCGTATCGGGTAGGGTAATTAACGCATTCCTAAAATACTTTAGAGGGCGATACCTATGCGTTGGAAGGACCGATTAACTAATCACTAATCACTAATCAACTGTTCTTACTGTCCAGGAAAAAATTAACAAGTTAAAATACATACTAATTTAGGATCCGAGCCACTATTGCCCAGGACACTCCTGTTATTTTTTTACCACCTTCCCACGCATCACCTTTCCCTGATTTTTTAAATGATAAAAATAAACACCATTACTCAAATCTGACATACTCAGGTTGTGGATACCGATTCCTTCAAAAACGGACTCTAAAATCAATTGTCCCGTCGCATTAAAAATTTCTACGGAAGTATTATCTGTTATTTCTCCCAAGTTAAAATGTAATTCGTTTGTGAAAGGATTAGGATAAACACTGATAGGCATGTCCAGCAATTCCTCAGTCGGTGTAGCGAGCAAAGCCAGTTGTACCGCCGCCAATGCATCGATTCTCCCATGCCCATAAGTATTGTTAGGAATAACAGTGCCTGGCGTAACGCCACAATCCTGATCCGTCATTTTTACAACCGCTGACTGTTTTATAATCGATTCAATCTGATCTACCTGTCCAGCTAGAGATGGATTGGCAGAAATGATCAAAGCCACGACACCGACCACGTGTGGCCCTGCCATAGAAGTTCCACTAAAGGTAGCATAATCGTTTCCGGGAATCGTGGAACGCACCTGTGAACCCGGTGCAGAAATGTTTGGTTTCATCCGCATACTACCATCCACGAGTACGGGTCCACGACTGCTAAACTCAGAAATGGTATCATTAGGCTGGGTAGAACCTACAGTAAAGCTATTTTCAAAAATTGATGCTGGATTACTAACGGTACTACATTCCGGACCACTATTACCCGCAGAAGCCACGACAACAATACCAGAAGCTTTTACATTGTTGACAACCGTTTCCATGATGCTAAAATTACTGGTATCGCAACCTTCAATCGGCGGACAGCCCCAGGAGTTGGTAAAAGCGTGGGGTGCAAGTGCAGGATTTGGATTTTCATTGTTCAAATCAGTGGGTGCCATCACCCATTCAAAACATTCAATGTAAGAAGCTGGTGAACCCCAGCCTCTTTCCATGCTCCGGCAGCCGATCCATTTTGCATCGGGTGCGACGCCCACTTTATTTTCACCATCCGATCCCACCATGATGCCCATGGTGTGCGTACCATGTCTGTGGTCGTCGCAAGGCTCGTTGACATCCAGTCCGCAAGGGTTATTTGCTGCGCTGCTGATCGTGTCACCATTTAGTGGATTGATGGAATGAATCGCATCGTGCCAGTTGTAATTATGATCTGCAGAGTCCGCATTAATGTAGCCACGGTATTTTGTCTGTAGTGCTGGATGCACCCAGTCGTACCCCGTATCCTGTCCACCGATGACAGCCCCCTGGCCTCTATATCCCATTCCCCAGACCTGATCCGCTCCGATCATTTGAATGCCCCATTCTATTTCAGTTGGGGTCAGCTGGGATCCGATAAGTTCGGTCGGCATTTCGATTTGATAAGGGCTATTGGCAATAATTTTTTTAATCGTTGAAAACTGAGCGATGGTATTCAGTTGGTCTGCGTTACCTGTAGTCTGAATGGCATTAACAACATAAAAAGACCGGTAAGACATACCTTGTTGATTAAGGTAATTTATTAATCCTGCCTGCGTTTGCGAGGCATTTGCTTGCAGCTGGGCTAATACGTAGATTCCTTTGCTGACCTTACTCGTTTTGGTAGCAGCGGTGCTCAAGTCTGCCTGACCGTTTAAAACGACTATAACATCAAAGCTGGTGATTCCGTTTTCCGCTTGTTCTGCTAAACGAGGAGAAATTTTTTCAGACCAAATGACGGTGTTTTGTGCAGATAAAGTGGTTAAAAAGTATAAAATCAAAAAATAAATAGATAAAATTTTACGCATAACAAGCTGATTATAATGAAGTTAAGGTCAATGAAAATGGGAATTAAATTTTTATAATGATAAAAATATATTATTTTTGTATACTTTGGAGTCGTACATTCGTCATAAATATACATTTGATGGTGTCGTGTTTCGGCTTTGAGCCTACCTACAATCTACTTCACCGACTTTGTTCGGTTATCCACGTTGACGACGCTGGAATTAGTGACTGCACACACTAATTTTACAAACAGACTAAAAAACAGTAGTAATGGTAAAGCAAACAATTTATGACCCTTTCACGAAGGTAACTCCTTTTGAGAAAAATGCAATTTCCCGTTTTTTATTAAAAAATCAGAACGTTGGAAACCTGCAACAAACAAAAATATCCGGAGCACTGGAAGCAGCGGTTAAAGATATTCCATCTTTTGGTGGTTTTATTATGACCATGAGTGATGATGACGAGCTGATCGCAGTCATCGTGGTTAATCACACCGGAATGGAACGATTTGGTCCCGGCCATATCATCAGTTATTTTGCAACCCACAGAGCACACAGTAATGTAGGAGTAGGTCGAAAATTATTGGCCAATGCACTTAGCAAACTAAAAGGAGATGTTTCCTTAAATCTACCACTCCAAAATCCGGATGCAGACTTATTTCAAGAGCTCGGTTTTAAGGCAGCTCAAGTAGAATTAAAATTAACTCAGAGAAAAGAAACGAGTAAAAGTAACACTTCAAAGATTGCCTGATTCATTTAATCATAGATTAGATACTATACCAGGCTAAATTGAATTTGTTTTGAACACTATACAATGATCGCGAACTTACCAGAAGAATTTGCTGTACCAATCCAGCGTTTTACGATTTATCCTTTTGAACGCAATGTTTTACGGGGCAAGCGAGGAACGGTCATCACCATAGAGGCTGATGCGATGACTTTCATGGATGGTATTCCGATTACGGGTAAAGTAGACGTAGAATTAAAAGAGATTACCAATAAGCGAGATATAATTCTTGATAATTTGACTACAGCGTCCAGCGAAGAATTACTGGATAGTATTTACGCAGTTTATCTCAATGCTACCTGTGACGACGAATTTGTAGATGTTCAAACAAATTATCCGATCAAAGTAGAATTACCCGCCAATCTTAGAGAAAAATGGGAAGAGCACCAACTTTATCGAGGCATGCACCACGACCAAAAAGGACGTCCCTGGGTCAAAGACAAATACAGTAAATTCGTTTACGGATCAGAAGTAATGGAAAAGCCGAACTCCGGTTTTGGTTTCTTTTCAAAAGAAAAAAAAGCGACAGTTTCTACTACGCAACCTCCTTCCGAAATTTCAACCTCTCGCCTGGGCTGGATTAAATGTGCAAAGTTATTACCCAAAGCTATCGTGAATGCTACGCAAGCAACGCTAAAGGTTACAGAAGATACCGATGCCAGCATTTTTGTAATGGTCGTTCTGGAAAATTATGGAACTTGTCTGTTGGCTCATCGTGAAATGAACCAATTTATTATTACTGGTATACCGCTTAATGCAGAAATCAATATAATAGGAATTGGTATAAAAAACGATACTTATTATTTTGCCGGTAAAACGACGCAGATGACCGATCATGAACAGGAGGAAGAGCTCAGTTTTAAATCCAGTACCGTTCCCGCTATTCGTAAACGACTAAGAGCACTGGGGTAAATTTTAGATAAATGCATGCTAAAATAAATCAAAAAAAAGCCACACAGCTATTGCCGTGTGGCCTTTTTTGAGCAAGTTGCGAGATACCATAATACCATGATACCATTTTGTAGAAACCCACTTTTTAAAACTTAAGATGCTTCACCGTTTGATCATGATTACTTAATTTTTCCAAAGCACTAATTCCAATCTTAAGATGATTTTCTGCAAAATATTTGGTTACCTCTTTATCACTCTTTTCCGTTTTGACACCTTCTGGAATCATCGGCATATCTGAAACCAGTAAGAGCGCACCGAGCGGAATATGATTTTTAAAAGCAGCAATAAACAAGGTAGCCGTTTCCATATCAACGGCGATGGGACGAAGGGATTTTAGATATTTTTTGAAATCCTTACGGTGCTCCCAGACTCTTTTGTTGGTGGTATAAACAGTACCCGTCCAGTAATCCCGGTCGTGATCCCGAATACTCGCAGAGATAACTTTTTGCAGCGCGAAGGCGGGCAATGCGGGCACTTCTGGTGGTAAATAATCGTTAGAAGTTCCTTCTCCTCTAATCGCTGCAATGGGTAAAATTAAATCACCAATCTTGTTACTTTTGGTTTTTACCCCACCACATTTTCCCAAAAAAATACAACCTTTCGGTTTAATCGCCGTCAACAAATCTATGATCGTTCCAGCGTTGGGACTACCCATTCCAAAATTGATAATGGTAATGTTCCCAGCCGTAGCACTAATCATAGAACGGTCTTCACCCTGAATGGAAACCTTATGCCATTTCGCAAATAATTTCACATAGTGGCTAAAGTTGACCAGAATAATATATTTTCCAAAATCTTCTAGCTCCGTTCCGGTATATCGTGGAAGCCAGTCTTTGACGATTTGATCTTTTGTTTTCATAAATTTATTTTTGAACCGTTCCTAAGCCTCTTGTTACACAATGCTATCGTAAGAAATAAAATACAGATTATTAAATACCCCTCAACCTTTATTTACATTGCCAGGAAGTATCTTGTTCTATCTAACGCGTTAAGAACATAGACCGTTCCTGATCAAGTTTTCTAAAGAAAGGATCGTCCAGGTCATCAATAAAACGAATCGCCTCTCCAGTAGATTTCATCTCTGGTCCAAGATTTTTATCCACATTAGGAAATTTATTAAAAGAGAAAACCGGTACTTTGATAGCGTATCCTTTTAATTTTTTAGTAATTTCAAAATCCTTCAATTTAGCCGAACCAATCATTACCTGTGTCGCAATGTTCAGGTAAGGTACTTGATATGCCTTGGCAATAAAAGGAGTTGTACGGGAAGCGCGCGGATTTGCTTCAATTACGTAGACTTCTTCGTCTTTTATGGCAAATTGAATATTAATTAATCCCTTTATCTTAAGTGCGATGGCTAATTGTTCCGTATATTTCTTCATCTTCTCCAACACCTCTTCCGAGAGACTATACGTTGGCAACATCGCAGAGCTATCGCCCGAGTGAATACCAGCAGGTTCGATATGTTCCATGATGCCCATGATGTGTACTTCATCTCCATCACAGATTGCATCGATTTCGGCTTCTTTTGCTCTTTCGAGAAATTGATCAATCAATACTTTATTATCGGGAAGGTGCTTGAAAATACTCAGTACATGGTGTTCGAGTTCTTCGTCGTTGATGACGATTCTCATCCGTTGACCACCTAGTACATAACTGGGGCGAACAAGTACTGGATAGGTCACCCGATGTGCGATGTCTAGTGCCTGATCGGTATCTTCGGCGACCCCGAATTTTGGATAAGGGATATTTAGTTCTTTTAATAAACTCGAAAATGCACCCCGATCTTCGGCCATGTCCATAGACTCATAATCTGTTCCGAAAATTTTAATATTATTTTTATGAAACAGTTCGGCAAGCTTTAGCGCCGTTTGTCCACCGAGTTGTACAATGACTCCTTCTGGTTTTTCCAGCTCAATAATTTCCTGAATATGTTCCCAGAATACAGGTTCAAAGTAAAGTTTATCAGCAATATCAAAATCAGTAGAAACTGTTTCCGGATTACAGTTGATCATGATAGATTCGTAGCCCGCTTCCCGGATTGCCATCAAACCATGGACACAGCAATAATCAAATTCGATTCCCTGACCAATTCGGTTAGGGCCAGAACCCAGAACGATTATTTTTTTCTTGTCACTTGGAATACTTTCGTTTTCTCCATCGAACGTAGAGTAGAAATAAGGGGTTTGTGCTTCAAATTCTGCGGCACAGGTATCCACAACTTTATAACTTCTCCTAATGCCCAGTTTCTTCCGTTGTCGGGTAACTTCGATTTCTTTAATTCGTAAAACCCACGCAATCTGGGCATCAGAATAACCGACTTCTTTTAATTCTCGGAAAAAATCTATTGGAAGATCTTCTGCGACATTATGACGGATCAGCTTTTCTTCCATAACGACCAGTCGCTTGATTTGCTTGATAAACCAGGGGTCGATCCGCGTCAGTTTTTGTACCGTTTTGACGGGAACCCCTAAACGTAGCGCATCTTTCAATCGGTATATACGATCGTCACTTGCTTTTTCCAGACGCTTTAAAATATCAGAAGTTCTGATCCATTCTTTTTTATCTGCTCCTAATCCGTTACGATTATTTTCCTGAGACTGACAAGCCTTCTGTAGCGCTTCTAAAAAGTTGCGGCCAATCGCCATGACTTCTCCTACGGACTTCATTTGTAAACCGAGCGTATGATCTGCGCCGTGGAATTTAGCAAAATTCCAGCGAGGCATTTTTACAATTACATAATCAAGGGTAGGCTCAAACATAGCCGAAGTCGTTCCTGTGATCTGATTTTTTAATTCATCAAGGTTATAACCAATGGCCAATTTGGCAGCAATCTTTGCAATTGGATATCCAGTTGCCTTACTGGCCAAAGCGGAAGAGCGGGATACCCGAGGATTGATCTCAATGACAATCAATTTTTCTGTTTCCGGATCTTGTGCAAACTGGACATTACATCCTCCAGCAAAATTCCCCATAGAGCGCATTAACGTAATCGCCTGAGACCTCATCTCTTGGTAGGCGGTGTCTGAAAGTGTCATGGCGGGTGCCACAGTAATACTGTCACCGGTGTGGATTCCCATTGGGTCCAGATTTTCTACCGTACAAATAATGACCACATTGTCATTGTTGTCTCTAAGCAACTCCAGTTCAAATTCTTTCCATCCCAGGACCGCTTTGTCAATTAATACTTCATGAGTCGGTGAGGCATTTAACCCTCTTCTCAGTGCTTCGTCAAATTCATCGGACGTCATTACAAAACCTCCTCCCGTGCCACCCAGGGTATAAGAAGGTCTGATCACGAGCGGAAAACCTATTTTCTGAGCAGCTTCTTTACCTTCTAAAAAGGAGTTAGCGATCATGGAAGGAGCAGATCCAAGATTAAGGCTGGTGCAATGATTTTTGAAGGCTTCTCTATTTTCCGCCAACTCGATCGCATCGAGATCTACCCCTATCATTTGGGTATTGTACTTTTTCCAGACCCCTTGCTTACCCGCTTCGATGGCCAGGTTGAGTGCGGTTTGTCCACCCATTGTTGGAAGTACGGCATCAATCTGACGTTCTTCTAATATATGAATGATACTTTCAACGGTAAGGGGCAATAGATAAATATGTTCTGCCATGACGGGATCAGTCATGATCGTTGCCGGATTAGAATTAATCAGACTGACTTCGATTCCTTCCTCTCGGAGAGAACGGGCAGCTTGTGAACCGGAATAATCAAATTCACAGGCTTGTCCAATAATAATAGGGCCGCTCCCAATGATCAGGACGGATTTGATAGAAGTATTTCTAGGCATTACGGAGAAATTTAGTTGACTTGACGATAATTTGGGCAAAGATACTAGAGATAAGTCATTAAATCCTAAAACTAGATCGTATTTTTGTCACTAGATTTTTTGTTAATAAAAAAATTTATTGAAATGAAGAAAGTTTTAATCACCGATGGCGTACATCCTTTATTGCAGAAAGGCTTGGAAGCTATTGGTTTTTTGTGCGATTACGCTCCCAAGATATCCTTGGCTGAAGTACGAGACCGTATTGCACCATATAGTGGAATCATTATCAATAGTAAAATATTGATGGATCGGGAGATGTTCGACCGTGCGCCTTTGTTGGAGTTTGTGGCCCGGCTGGGCTCGGGAATGGAAATCGTGGATCAAGTCTACGCCGCTGAAAAAGGAGTGGCGGTCCATAGTGCTCCGGAAGGAAACTGCAATGCCGTGGGAGAACACGCGCTGGGGATGTTGTTGGCCCACGCCAATAATCTAGTTAGAAGTGATAATGAAGTAAAGCAAAAAATCTGGAGAAGGGAAGCCAATCGTGGATTTGAGATAATGAATAAAACAGTCGGAATTATTGGCTTTGGCCACACCGGGAGTAGTTTTGCCACTAAATTGAGTGGAATGGGCGTAAAAATATTGGCTTATGACAAATATAAAAAAGATTATGCCGTCCATTTGTCTTATGTAACGGAAACAGGATTAGAAAATATAATTCAGGATGCTGACATAATCAGTTTACATTTACCGCTAACACCCGAGACAAGGCATTTTGTGAATACAGGATTTATTGATCGGGTAGCCCGTCCTTTTGTATTGGTCAATACCTCACGTGGAACCTGTGTAGATACTGAAGCTTTGTTGACAGGATTGGAAAAAGGCAAAATTACAGGTGCCTGTCTGGATGTTTTTGAAAATGAAAAAATACAGACATTTACCGAAGCCGAGGACAATTTATACGAGAAACTTTACCATTATCCACAAGTCATCTTATCTCCACACGTTGCTGGCTGGACCGTAGAGTCAAAGGAAAAGCTGGCGGCAGTTTTATTACGCAAGATCAAGGCAGCGTTAAAAATATAATAACGTTATATAATAATAATATTAAATTAGTTTTGGGTCTAATTTATAGAATTTTACAAATCAGAAACCTGACTTATCTGCCGAATTAGTTCTGATAATCTTAAATAATACCTTTAATATTGTTTCAGGATAAAGGTACTTGGATGATCAAAAACTGCATAAAAAAGAAATGAAGTGACAGTTTTGAGACAGGACTTCAAAATTCTTTTGAAAATGCCTGTTAAATTCCTTAACATTGCGTGCTAATATTTTCTGAAAAAAAAACATATATTTTAATATCATCAACTTTAGGTGTAAAAGTAGCGCTGTCAAATCGCTTTTTCCATCCAAAAAAAACACGTTATATGATGCGTAATCTACTACTTATTTTTTCATTGCTTCTTTTTGCTTCCATAGCTATTGGACAAACTGCTATTGCCGGAAAGGTAACGGACAAAAGCGACAACGGGGCAGAGCTGATTGGAGCAACGCTTGTCTTTAAGAAGAACGGTAATTATATTACCGGAGTCACTACCGATTTTGATGGTAACTTTAAGGTGAATGTCGATCCGGGTACTTACGATGTTTCCATTTCCTACCTTGGCTTAGGTGAGCTATTGATCGAAGGAGTCGTTGCCAAAGCCGGACAAACAACGGATCTACCCGTAGAAATGGGTAGCGAGGGTGGAATCATCCTGGATGAAATTGTCGTAAGAGAATTTAAAGTCCCGCTGATTGACAAGGACAACACGACTTCCGGTCAAACAATCACCAGTAAAGAAATCCGAAATTTACCAACCAAGAATATCTCGGCGCTGGCTTCTACTGCCGCTGGACTTTCTCAGGTGGATGAAGGAGACGATGTAACGGTGAGGGGATCGCGGGCAGATGCGGTAGATTACTACATTGATGGTATCCGAGTGCGGGGTGCTTTGATTCCGGAATCAGAAATTGAACAACTCCAGGTAATTACCGGTGGTATTGGTGCCAAATATGGAGATGTAACGGGAGGAATTATCTCCATTACCACGAAAGGCCCTTCTTCCCAGTTCGGTGGAAGTGTAGAACTAGAAACATCCGAATACCTGGATGATTTCGGTTATAACCTCCTCAATGCCAACGTGAGCGGTCCTATTTTGAAAAAGAAGGGTGAAAACGGAGTAGAAGAGTCTATTATTGGATTCAGATTTTCGGGTCGTTACCGTCACCAAAAAGACGATGATCCACCGGCGACGCCAGTTTATCGGGTAAATGATGAAAAATTAGCGGAGTTACAAGCAAACCCAATTGTTTTTGATAATACAGGAACACCGACTGTTGGTCCATTGGGTCAACCCGTTTTGCCAGTTATTGCTTCCGCTACCAATTTAACCAACGAGGATATAGATGTGTTGGGATACCGTCCCGGTGAAGAAAATCAGGTAATTGATTTAACGGCCAAAATAGACGCTCGATTATCTAAAAATATTGACATAACTTTTACTGGTACTTATAATAATACCCAGGATAAGTTTACGCCGGGTAGCTTTGGAGAAACTAATAACCCAACCTGGCAAGTTATTAATTCCCAAAATAACCCTGTTAATGAAACTACTCGATTTCGGGGTAATTTCCGGTTTCGTCATAAGTTAGGTCGGCAGGGAGTTGCAGAAGCGGGAGCAGAAGCAGCAAAGTCCTCCTTAATTCAGAACGCATTTTACACACTACAAGGTGGATTTGAACGAGGTACACAAAATCTGGAAGATAGTCGCCATGGCGATAACTACTTCAACTATGGATATATTGGAAAATTCTTTCAGGACTATATACCAGTTGTTGGTGTTACCGAATGGGAAGGAGGAATAGGCAGTGCCAATCCTTTGGATCCTAATATATATGGACACGTGGATTACCGCCCGGTTTTTACAGGTTATGAAGCCAACACCGATATTAATCCAGTATTGGCCAATTATAATAATTTGACGGTAGATGCTACGAATGGCATACAGTTTCCCGCTCAGAATGGTTTGTTTTTAGAATCAGCCACAAATATCTGGGGTAATAGATTTTCCAATGTCGGTCAAGTCTATAATCTGAATCGTCAAGGAATAAATGATGTGATTACTTTTACGGCAACCAGTTCTTTTGATTTAGTACCTGGTAAGTCAGACGATTCCCGTCACTCGATTGAGGTTGGATTTTGGTACGAACAGCGGTATGATAGTCGTTACTCTGTTGCTCCGCGAGAACTTTGGAATCTTGCCCGTAATCTTGCCAACGACCATATTTTGGGTGTTGATTTCGATACGGAGATTGGAACGGTAGATCTTAGTGAGGCTGGATTTAATACTTTCGTAGAGACCGAAAATTTATTGGGACCGATCGTGCAACATGATTTACTTCTAGATGAAAACTCACAGAGCTTTTTCTTTCGAAAAATACGGGAAGCAACGGGTGTACCAATCAATGAGTTTATCAATATTGACGAAATAGATCCTAATGTTTTCTCTTTAGATATGTTTACTGCACTCGATTTAATTGATGCAGGATTAACCAACTATTATGGATATGATTATCTGGGTAATAAATTAGCGAATACCGTTACGTTTGATGACTTCTTTACTGCTATAGATGAGGAAGGACGAAGAACCTTTCCCGTTGCAGCCTTTCAACCCAATTATTTTGCAGGATATATTCAGGACAAGTTTACATTTAATGATATCACATTTAGAGTTGGGTTACGGGTAGATCGTTATGATGCCAACACCAAAGTCCTGAAAGATCCTTACTCTCTATACGAGATCAAAGGGGCCGGAGATTATTTTAATGAAAATACAGGAGAAGAGCGACCTGGTACGATTGGTGACGACTTCAAAGTCTATCTTAACGACAACGGAACAGGCGTAGAAGCTTACCGATCTGGAGATAACTGGTATGATAAAGGAGGAACACTGGTAAATAATCCAGTAGTTATCTTTGGTGACGGTGGATTTGCTACCCCGGCGCTGGTAGATGATAAAGCGGATATTCGTGATCCTGACTTTAATCCCACTATTGCTTTTGAGGATTATAAGCCACAAGTTAACTGGATGCCCCGTTTGGCTTTCTCTTTTCCAATTTCCGACGAGGCCAACTTCTTTGCTCATTACGATGTATTAGTACAGCGTCCGCCATCCAATACGCAGGCTTCCGCTTTGGACTATTTTAATTTTGCGACAGATATTCCAAGAAATAATCCAAATCTTCGACCTGAAAAGACAGTAGATTACGAAGTCGGTTTCCGTCAGGTAGTATCTAAAACGTCTGCCATCAAAATTGCGATTTATTACAAAGAATTAAGGGATATGATTCAGTCACGTAGATACCGCTTTATTAGTGGTAGTGCATTAAGTGAATACGAATCTTTTGATAATATTGATTTTGGAACGGTAAAAGGGTTTACATTCCAATATGATATGAGAAGAACAGGTAACGTATCTGCAAATATTAACTACACGCTACAGTTTGCGGATGGTACCGGATCGGACGCAGAGTCAAATCGAGTACTAAATCGTCGGTCTAATGTTCGTAATTTATTACCACTTAGTTTTGACGAAAGACACCGACTTACTGCTTCCATTGATTACCGATATTTTGACAATGACGGACCCGAGTTGTTCGGACAAAAGATTTTACAAAATTTTGGAGCAAACTTACAGGTGATTGCAGTTTCTGGTCGACCTTACACCGAGCGAACGACACCGGAAGAATTTGGAGGAACTCAATTTGGAGGTGCACTGAATGGTGCTAGAAAGCCATGGACATTCACCGCTAATCTAAGACTGGATAAAGATTTTCAAATTACTAAAGGACTAGGAGTAAACGTTTATTTCCGGGTTAGTAATTTATTAAACACCCGCAACGTCATTGATGTTTATACTGCGAGCGGTTCGGCTGATACAGATGGCTTTTTAGTTTCTAAAAACGGTCAGGACGCAATCAGAGCATTACGTAATAACAACCAGAACTTGCAAGCGTATCTTGATTCTTATCAGTGGGCAGAAGCGAATCCTGACTTCTTTAGTCTACCGCGAAGAATTTTTCTGGGTGCTATTTTCGACTTCTAGAAAAAAAATAAAACAATACAATAATAAATCTTAAAATTATAGAATAATGTTTAAATATTTAATCGCTAGTCTGCTGTTTTTGCTGGCATTTTTACCACCCATGGAAGGTAAAAATCCTCCAACAAATCCAAATGGTCAAAATAATCAGGCACGAAATGAGGAACGTGCTTCGCTTCGGGAACCTTGTCAACCAGGAACTTCCAGAGCAACCCAGGATATTAACAATGTTAGAGCTTTACTATTGATCAACGGAGACTGTTGGTGGGATGGTGAAAATGCGCAATATATTGTACCCAAGCCAGTGGTTGGTGAAATTGGTGTTTCTGCTATTTTTGCGGGTGCCGTTTGGATCGGTGGGTTTGATGATGGTGGTAGTTTGAAATTAGCTGCCAAAACTTATGGTACGAGTCCTCAGAATAATGGAGATACGGATTTTTGGCCTGGACCAATCAATCTGGATGACGATCTTGAAGACAATGTGCTTTGTACTCGCTGGGACGAACATTTTGAGGTGTTAGGAGCTGATATAGAAATACACCTGCGTAATTACCAAATAGCAGTCGATAATGATGTTGATTATGAAATTGATGATATTCCTGTTTCTATTTTAGGCTGGCCTGCTAAAGGGAATGCTTATTTTGAAGGTATTTATGAATTCGAGTTACCCGATACGGATGCAGGACTAGCTGGATTTTTTGACCGGGATGGAGATGATGCTTACGAGCCAGAAGAAGGAGATTATCCGGTTATTGAAATACGAGGTTGTGAAGACATTCAATACGCAGACCAAATGTTTTTCTGGATCTATAATGATGATGCCAATGTGCATTCTCAATCACAGAATTCTCAACCGATGGAGATGGAGGTGCAAGTTCAGTCTTTTGCTTATGAGAGTAATGATGAGTTAAATAATATGACTTTTCAACGCTACAAACTAATCAATCGTGGAACGGAGCCTTTGGATAGTACTTTCTTTGCGGTTTGGGTGGATGCAGATTTGGGTTGTGCATTTGATGATTATGTCGGTTGTGATGTAGACCGTGACCTGGCTTACGTATACAATTCAGATTTGGTGGACGGAATTGACCCCGGAAGTTGTGATTGTAGTGGTACACCTACTTATTGTACGGAAATTCCATTATTGGGAATAGATTATTTCCGTGGACCCCTTGATGAGTTTGGAGAAGAAATTGGTATGTCTTCTTTTATTTATTATAATAATGGAGGAGCTACACCAACACCTCCTGCCGGAACGACCGATCCATCACAAGCGCAGGAATTTTATAATTATTTATCTGGTTCCTGGTTAGATGGAGCCGCTTATACAGAAGGTGGTAACGGACGTGGAGGAGCCACCCCCATAAAATATGTTTTCCCTGGAAAACCCAATGTAGATAGTGACTGGACGATGGCACAAGGAGAAGGACTACCAAATGGAGACCGTCGGACGCTACAGGCCTCTGGTCCATTTAGGCTGGTACCGGGTGCAACCAATGAGTTGATTATTGGAGCCGTTTTCGTACCAAATGTAGATGCACATCCAAGGGTAGATTTGACGACGTTATTATTTGCGGATGATATTGCGCAGGCAGCTTTTGATAATTGTTTTAAAATTCCTAATGGACCGGATGCACCGGATGTTGACTGGTTGGAGTTAGATCAGGAATTGGTTGGATTCTTTTCTAATGATCCAAATACTTCTAATAACTATCGAGAACAGTACGAAGAAAAAGATTTACGGGGACCGGACGATTCAATTACTTATGTTTTTGAAGGATATGAATTGTACCAACTAAAGAGTCCTGTATCCGAACTGGACGATATTGATAACGCGCGATTGGTATTTTCTACAGATGTTAAAAATGGCATTACCGAACTGTACGAATGGAGAGGTGTTGCAAATGCTCCTGGCTTTGAACCTCCTTTTCTCTACGAAAGAACAATTAAAGCGGACGGTGATGATGAGGGACTAAGAAAATCCTTTAAATTGACCGTAGATGCTTTTAATAACCAGGCACTGATTAACAATAAGAAATATTACTACCGAGCGATTGCTTACGGGTATAATAATTATTTAGACTTTAATGGAGTCACGGCAGTAGGACAACGCTTTCAGCATATTCTGGGACGTAGAAACAATAACACTTACACCGTAATTCCACGTAGAGTCGTAACGGACAAACTAAACAGTAATTATGGAGATGGTCCGATCGTAACCCGATTAGATGGAGTGGGTGCCGGAGGAACTTTTCTGGAAATATCTGACGAATCCCGAGAGGAAATTCTAAATGGTACCAATGATGGAAAGGTAGTATACGAACCAAATAGCAGCCCGATTGATGTAATGGTAATCAATCCATTTAAAATTGTGGATGGTGAATATGAGTTACGGATTACGGACAGTGACGGTGATGATGAACTGGACAGCTGGACCGTTACGGACCAGGATGGCAACGTGACCAATTCTGAAAGATCCATCAACAATCTTAATGAGCAATTATTAGGACTTTACGGTTTTTCTGTCAATATTTTCCAAACGGATGATGTGGGAGACAATATAGACCAAAGTAACGGTACTATTGGTTTTACTGTAGACTATGTTGATCCAGCGGGTCCACAATGGTTAACTGCTTTTGTGGATGAACCGGCGGGACCATTTGATTACATTAAAACAGAAAGTGGCAGACAACGGAATGCAGAAGATCCGAACCGATCTCTTAACGATTTTAGTGATGGAGGTTTAGTACCTTTCCGATTAACAGATACTAATAATGGTTTAAATAGTGATTTTGTTATTTCCCCATATTGGACATCCCTGAATCCTCTTCAGAGAGCATTACTAGATACATTACCTTTATTAACTGAGTTAAATAACGTTGATATTGTATTTACTTCTGATAAAGACAAGTGGAGTCGATGTGTGATTTTGGAAGCCGCAAATGAGGAATATTATTCTTCTGCATTGGGTCTTGGCTTCGAAACAGAAGGTGGCGCAAGCAGTCTTGACTTGAGACAGTCTCCTTCGGTAGGAAAAGAAGCAGGTAGTGACGGGAAACCACTTCCGGATGGAGATACGGATAGCGCAGGAAATCCAAGAATTGGGATGGGTTGGTTCCCTGGTTATGCAGTTGACGTAGAGTCAGGAGAGCGGTTAAACATCTTTTTCGCTGAGAACTCGGTTTATGACTGTTCGGTAGAAGGAATTGATGATCTCTGTGATCGAGGATCATTTGCTACTCCGCCAACGGGTAGGGATATGATGTTTAATCCAACTTCAGAGCAGTTTATTACCGGAGGTGAAAATGCGTTTGACGCTCGTAACGCCTATGCTGGAGGACAGCATTTTTTATATGTTACCAATCAACCGTATGATCGATGTGAGGCGATCTATGATACGCTTAATCTTGTAATTCCGGGTTTACCGACAGATTTCACACAATTCATTGCACTTAACAAGATTACCTGGACTTCAATTCCGGCGGTAACGCGAGGAAACGAAATGCTTTCCTACGCAGATGGGTTAATTCCAAACGATGTGATTGTCAAAGCACGGGTAGAAAATCCTTATGCAGTAAAAGAAGGAATGGGTATGAACGAAGGTGACCCTACCTATCTATTAAACTTTGAAGGAGTGACTTCTTCCGAATTTTCCGGAGAACGAGAATTAGACTCTATTTTAAGCGAAGTAAGAGTTGTACCTAATCCTTACTATGGATTTTCTGATTACGAAGTAGATAAGTTTTCTAATATTATCAAGATCACGAATCTTCCCGCGAAAGCAACGATAACCATTTATACACTTGACGGAAGATTTGTACGACGGTACGATCGAGATGAGGCTGGTTCGGTGCCAATAGGTAGCGAGCGTCTGGTAGATCGTTCTCAAATTCTTCCAACGCTAGAGTGGGATTTAAAGAACTTTGATAATATTCCCGTCAGTAGTGGTATTTACCTGATACATGTAGATGCACCAGGCGTTGGGCAAACCGTATTAAAATGGTTTGGCGTTGCCCGACAATTTGACCCGGCTGGATTATAAATATTTAAACTAAAAAATATAGCGGATGAAATTAAATTGTTATTTCATCCGCTACTAAAACATAAAAGATGCAACAGAAATTTTACTTAGTTATTTTATTACTGGCGATTGTACAGGTGTCCTTTGCGGGTAACCCTGACCGTCAAGGAGAGGCAGGTGCTACGCAACTATTGCTAAACCCCTGGGCTAGAAGTGCGGGATTAAGTACCATGACTACTGCTAATATTGCAGGAGTGGAAGCAATGCGTTTAAACGTTGCTGGACTGGTGCGATCTCCTTCCCGAACGCAGATAATGGGCGGACATGCACGCTATTTTGATGGTACAGGTATTTCTATGAATGCACTTGGTTTGGCACAGAAGGTAGGATCGAACGGTGCTTTTGGAGTTAGTATTATGACGATGGATTTTGGTGATATTCCGGTTACTACCGAAGATTTTCCAGAAGGAACCGGTGCAACCTACGCACCCTTGTTTTTTAATATGGGGCTTTCTTATGCGCACGAATTTGAGAACAAGGTAAGCGTAGGTGTTACCGCAAGAATTGTTTCCGAAGGGTTGTCAAATCTTACAGCGACTGGTGTATCATTTGATGCTGGAGTACAATATGTAACGGGTGAGAACGAAGAATTTAAATTTGGTATTTCTCTTCGAAATGTTGGAACACCTCTAAAGTATCGTGGAGAAGGTTTGACTCAATCACTATCCAGTCCTAATCCGGAGGTAGATCAGGAAATTACCTTTTTTACTCGGGCTAATCAATTTGATATGCCTTCGTTATTAAATATTGGTGCATCATACGACTTGGTTATCAACCCTCAGCACCGGGTGACCATCGTAGGTAATTTTACTTCTAATACATTTTACGAAGATCAAATTGGAGCAGGTGTAGAATACGTATTTAACGATATGTTTATGTTGCGTGGTGGATACAAGTATGAGCTGGATACAGATCAGGAAGTACAGGAATCTGTCTATACCGGTATCAGTGCGGGTGCATCGGTTCAGGTGCCTTTTAACAAAGAGAAGGGCAGCAATTTTGGAATTGATTATGCTTACCGACACACCAGCGTTTGGAATGGTACACACAATATTACCCTTAGATTTGACCTCTAGACAAGGTTGTGCGTTAATAAAATTAGCGAACCCGAAGGGACGGGAAGCAAATGAGACTCATCTAAGCACAAAATCCTTATTTCTAGATCTTAATTCTTAAAGGGTAACAAGTCTAGTGAAAATTTAAGAAAAAATAGCAGTTATTTTAGAAAATAATCGTATATTTAATTTATCGAAGGAACGCTTCTAACCATTTGGATAGAAGCGTTCCTGTTTTATTTGGTTTTGCACACCCGTTTTTACAACCTCAAAACAGCAGCGTAGCGGTGTGCTTTCACCCACAAAACAGAAGGTAGTAACAGGCGCTTGTTTAAATTTCCACGAATTACTACAATTATAAAAATTAGACCTAACTGTGATCTCGCTGAGATCATACGTGCGTCAGGAAAATGGTCGCAGAGCGGTCAAATTATGTTAGCTAAGGTGGTAGTACATTAAAAGAACGACCACAGCGTGGTCGCAGAAATTTTTACATTTATTTTCAAAAAATGCAGCAGAAATTTTACGCTTCATTAAAGTAGATTGAACACCCTGACTATTGATGATTGAACTGACTGAAAATAGCAGGTCGAAAATTTGAAAACATAAAAATTGTATATTATGTCAAAGTATAGTTATATGACGCAGGAAGGATACGATAAACTCGTAGCAGACCTGGACGAACTAAAAAGTAGTGGACGACAAAAAGTAGCTGCTGCGATTGCGGAAGCTCGTTCAAAAGGAGATCTTTCGGAAAATGCCGAATATGATGCGGCCAAAGATGCGCAAGGTATGCTGGAACTTAAAATTAGCGAACTGGACAAAGTGATGGCTACGGCAAGAGTGATTGATACGAGCCAGCTGGACAGTTCTAATGTGACGGTTCTATCCAAGGTAACCATCAAAAATTTGAAGATGAACAAGGAGATTACCTATCATCTGGTTTCTGAAACGGAAGCAGACCTGGCGGCTAAAAAAATATCGGTTACTTCTCCGATGGGCGCAGGATTGCTGGGTAAGAAAGTCGGAGATATTGCGGTGGTAGAAACGCCTCGTGGTAATCTGGAGTTTGAGATTATGGAAATTAATTTGTAGTATAAATCCATCCGGTTTATGGCCAGTATTTTTACAAAAATTATCAATGGAGATATTCCTTGTCATCAGGTCGGGGAAACGAAAGATTGTTTTGCTTTTTTAGATATTGCTCCACTAAGAGCCGGGCATACTCTGGTAATTCCAAAAAAGGAGATAGATTATTTTTATGATCTGGATGACGAGACGATGAATGCAGTAATGTTGTTTTCTAAAAAAGTAGCACGAGCCATCGAAAAAACGATTCCCTGCAAACGTATCTCGGTCGTGGTGGCTGGCCTGGAAGTGCCTCATGCGCATGTGCATTTGATCCCAATGAATGCCATCAGTGATATAGATTTTTCTCAACCTAAAATGACTTTTTCTCATCCGGAACTGGCGGAGATAGCCGAGCGGATTCGAGGAAATATGTAAATAGACTTGTTACCCTTTAACAAATTGGCTCTATAAATAGCCTTTTGTCCTTATATTTCGTCTATTTTTCGCCCCATAGCTAGGCTATGATGCTCAAAATGAGACTCATCTAAGAACAAAATCCTTATTTCTAGATCTTAATTCTTAAAGGGTAACAAGTCTAATGAATATTGGATATGCGAATTAAGGGCTAAAAGAGGAAGTATAAATGTTCCGTATTGGAGATTCAGCATTCAATATTTTTCAGTCTACTTTTTCCCTTTAACTCTGCTGGTATTATCTTTTGCAAAAGCAGACCAACCACTGTATTTTTTCTTGCCAGCCACGGGAGATCCTGCCTGAAAAAAGTGGCAGACTGCGGCGCCGAGGGCATCAGTTGCATCGAGGGTTTGTTTGTCAAGTTTTTGACCGACGATCGTGGCGAGCATGGCGGCTACCTGTTCTTTAGAAGCGTTACCATTTCCGGTGACGGATTGTTTAATTTTTTTAGGAGCATATTCGGTTACCTGTACACCATTGGTGATACCTGCTGCAATGGCGACGCCCTGCGCACGACCTAATTTGAGCATAGACTGGACGTTTTTGCCAAAAAAGGGTGCCTCAATAGCCATTTGACCCGGTTGATACTCTTTGATAATATCCTGCAGGCGTTCGAATATCATTTTAAGTTTGAGCTGTTGCTCTTTGAGTTTGGACATTTGGATGACGCCCATGGTGATCAGGGTGACTCGATTATTATGAACATCAATAAGGGCATAACCCAAAGTGTTGGTTCCGGGATCCACTCCAAGAAAACGATAAGATTTGTTTTTGCTCAACGGAGAATTAGTTTAGTTGACCAGATGGTTGTAAATTTGTTGGCATAAAAAAAATATGCTGTTAAATACCAACGGTTTTATCTTGTTTGGTGAATTGTGCGGCTCAAGTAAAAATACTGCTTTTTGACGACTAAAGACAAGCCACGTAAAGGCCGAAAATTGTTGGAGATAGGGATTAAAGTTTTGGTAGTCGTGCTACTGGGATTCGTGTTGTACAATCAAGTATTTGCACGGGAGGATATTGGTGAACTAAAAGCTTCTTTTTTATCACATTTCCGGAGTGGAAATTTTCATTGGCTGATCATTGCTATTTTATTGATGCCCGTTAATTGGGCTTTTGAAACACTGAAGTGGAACACGCTGGTGCAAAGTTTTGAAAAGCTTAGTTTTTTTCGGGCCTATCGAGGTATTTTATCAGGGATTACCTTTTCCTTATTTACACCCAATCGGGTGGGAGAGTACGGTGGAAGAATCTTGATTGTCAAACCGGAAAATAACTGGAAAGCAGTGATCGCTACGCTGGTTGGCAGTTTTTGTCAGATGCTGGTATTGTTGTCTACAGGATTTGTGGGGCTGTTGTTTTTTGCTGGAAATTTTTTAGATCTTGATCCGTTGGTATTGAGGGGAATCATGTTTCTTGGAATTTTATTAATCGGAATTTTATTGTTTTGCTTTTATAATATTGACTTAATTATTCCAATTGTCAAGCGGCTACCGTTCGTACATCGACTAAAAAGATTTGTGAAGCACATTGTGATGTTGCGGAACTATACGTCGCGGGAATTGACGACGGCGTTGTTATATGGATGGATGCGGTATATGGTTTATAGTTTTCAATACTATTTGATACTACAGTTTTTTGGAATTGAAGTACCGCTGTTGATGGGGTTTGCGAGTATTGCGACGATCTTTTTATTGCAAACGAGTATTCCGCTGCCACCGATTATTGGATTGTTGACGCGGGGACAGATTGCGCTTTTTGTCTGGGAACATTATACGGATCAGCAGTCGGATATATTGGCGGCGACGTTTGGTTTGTTTTTGTTAAATTTGATTATTCCGGCGATATTGGGTTTGTTTATTATTATTTCTACGAATGTTTTGCAGTCTTTGGGGCTGAATAATAGTGAGGGGTAATGGTCTTTTTGGGGGGCTGGGGTGGGCTGACGATTGGCTAACGATTGGCTAACGATTGGCTGACGGTGGGCTTTCGGTAGGCTTTCGATAGGCTGACGATAGGCTTTCGATTGGCTTTTGGTAGGCTGACGATTGGCTTTTGGTAGGCTGATGATTGGCGCTCTTTGATTGGTGGAGGGTTTTCAGTGGGGGACGATGTTTGTTAATGATTTATGCGAATTGGGGCTAAATAACAACATATCTTTTTCTTACCAGATTTTTTGCTTTTTGCTTTTTGCTTTTTGTTAGGATGTTCAATCTACAATGTGTAAGCTAAAAATTTCTTATGCAGTTTTTATTACGTTTTTTCGGATTGATCCCAGAGGGATCACATTATGTTAGCCGAGATTCGAGGCCCGCAGTCGTTCGATCCCAGAGGGATCGCATTATTTTCTGAAGAGCAAGTTATCAAATGAATTTATCTAATTGAAATAAATTATCATAAAAATGCAGAGGTTTTTTCAGCTGATTGAACACCCTAGCAAAAAGGTCAAGCCAAAAACGTAAATTTATTATTAGCTCATTCCTAAGGAATGACGATTAAAAAGATAAAGCATAGTGTCTTAATTTATTTTATCAACATTCCTAAAACAAGCGTGGAGCGATTGTAAGTCAATCTTATTCCTTACAATAGCATTACGTAACAAGAGACTAACGAGTCTGCCCTAAAAAGTAAGAAACCTGAATAATTTGATGGTATTGTAATTATTATGAATGTATAAGGTAGGCACGCATAAAGATATACATCGCCTGCTACACCAAGATCACCAATCCACCAATCCACCTTCGTAAAGTTGTTATTGTTTATAGAACCTATTAGTAAATTTACGGTCAGAACCTAGTATCTGGATCATATATAAACCACTAAATAAATTTAAAGTAGAGATTTTTATCTCCGATTGGTTATTCAAAAATTCTTCTCGACTATAAACAACCTTTCCATTAATATTAAAAATACTTATTTCATAAAATTCTTGTTCCAAATTGTCCGGCAGGTTGATGCTGATAAAGTCAGATACTGGATTAGGAAATGTTTTTAACGGAGTTATTTTTAGATTACGGGTAGCGACCGAATTCAGGATCGTTGATTCGGGTTGTTGTAAACTAAGCGCATTGCCAACGTTTACACTGCTATGAAATAAAACGATGCGATCTATAGCGTGTCCAGTAGATCTACCAGAAATCTCCAAAGTATAAATTCCAGCAGCATCAAACTCTACGAAAATATTATGCGGATCATTATCGCTGGTGGTGGTGTTCCAGGTCCAGCTATTGAGTACATTTTGGTAAACTTTAAACCAATTGCCCGAACCTGAACCATTAGGGTTGGGCGTCATTCCACTGCCATGCGGAAATATTCGAACATTATTTTTTTCTGCATAGAATTGTGCCGCATCTGGAAACCGCAACCAGGAATCGTTAAAATCAGTATTGCTGGCTCCTTGTGCAATACGACTCCGCCACTGAAAACGATACCTTCCCGGCGTACTGATAGATATTTGATATGTCATTTTTGAATTACCGGGATTATTAAAAGCATCAAAACCACGATAGTGCAAATAACTGTTCCCTGAGAAGTCAGCAATCGCCGTCTCACTCATCCAGTTAAAATAATTCACTGCAGATTCTGCTTCTATTACAACCAATCCATCTGTTTCTTCAAATACAGGGGGTGTTTGGCTTTGCAGCGTCAGAAAGAATACCAGACTTAAAAGCAGGGTAGGGAGGTTTCTTTTTAAAGAGATTTGGAATGTCATAATATTATTTTTACAATTAATGTGAATTAAGTACTGAAAATTAGGTGTTTGGTTTCCGACGCACTAGTGCCTTCGGCATTAAATAACTGGGCATATTGATCAACGTAGGAACAAGGCATTGCCTTGTTCCTACGTTG
>ENA-ORXT01000670-ORXT01000670.1-marine-metagenome-genome-assembly--contig:-NODE-670-length-52529-cov-20.644246_pt1 | contig 52529 bp, 26 predicted proteins | sample MGYA00237868_ERZ511482 | MGnify/ENA metagenome assembly ERZ511482
CCTTTTAGAGCAAATATTTCGTGCAATAAACCCATTGGAAATGCGCCAGAACCAATTGCAGGATCCAATATTTTTACATGGCTTAGTAAGGTGTTTATTTCTTCAAGTTTGCTTTCGCTTAGTTCGCCTTTTCTCTTTTCTTTTACAAAAACTGTTAAATCCTCTTTTGAAGTGTTCTTTAGGTGCGTTTGTAAATATTCAATTAAAGATTCTTGTGTCATATAATGCACAATTTCTTTAGGTGTATAGAAAGTTCCTTTATCTTTATTGTCTTCCAGCAAATTCTCAAAAATATGACCTAACATTTCGGGGTCAACACCAATATCCAGATCGTCAGGACTACTTTCATCAACCGTGAAATTATATTGCCTAAAAAATTCAAATAGGTCAATAAATCTTTGAGGTCCAAATTGGATGTTTTCAGGTTCTATTTCGTCTTTATCAAACAAACCGCCATTTAAATATGGAATACGTGTATTTGTAACAGAGAAAATATCATTGTTACTTGAACGATCAACATTGAGTGTTTTAAAAAACAATGGCGCTAAAGCATTTTCGTAAAAATTATTTTTATCACGAAATTCTTCAAATAATCTGAATAAGAAATCAAGTTGACCTTCGCCCCATTCTTTATCAATTGGGACACCCATCCAACCTTTTTTTTGAAGAAAGAATAGAAAAACAATACGTCCAAGAAATTTCTTCACAAAATCACTCACCAACTTTTCGGCTTTATCATGGTTTCCATATGCCTGCTGAGCAAAGTGATTGAATGCTTTTGGGTTATCAACAATGTAACCAACAAAGGTTTCGTATTGATGAAAATAACCATCGTAGAATTCTTTTGATAATTTTTCTACTGAAAATGCTTTTAAAATATCTTCTAAGTTAATTTCTCTTGTTTCGATTTGTTTAAATAGCCATTCAAACTGGTTAACAGCCGTTTTAACTGTCTCGTTTTCGCCAAGTAAATAGGTATATCTTTTTGGGTGGTTTTCGGTTCTAACTTCGTTATTTTCGGCATCCCAATAAAGTGATTTTGAAATGAAGGTAAATCTCCAATCTGAAGATTTTTTATTGTGATAAGAAACAATAGCACCATCAATATAACCTGAGCTAATTTCATTAGAAACAATATTTCTTAAGCCAACTCTGTTTTTCGTTACTTTTTGCTTTTCTTCTAATTCAACTTCGTAAAATTTTATTTTTTTGTTATCTGACAAAGTAATGTCTCCAAATTCCCATATGTGTTTTACCTCTTTATGCTTACCAAGCGTTCCATCTTTTAAATCTGAAGGGGTTTCAAAATAACTGCTTGAAATGTCTCTAAATAATTCTTTTAGAAACTCTTTCCACTCGCTACTTTGGTATGACGATTTAAAAATTTTAGATAATTTCTCTCTGTTCATATACTAATACTTTAGCCAGTAAATGATTCTGAAATAATTATTTGAGGCTTTGAACTAGTAGGAGTTTTAAGTCGTTTTTTTGCCTCACTATCAAATAACTCTTCCTTTACTTGTTTAAGAGGATAAGTCTTTATTATTTTCATCATCACATTAAACTCCTCTATAGGCTTCATTTTTTTTCTCAAACTTTCTTTTTTCAGTTTATTAATTTCACGGGGAAGTTTTTGAAAGCGACCAATTTCAATTGCCTTTTTTTGCTTCTATCAAAAATTCTTTTTCACCATTTGCAGCATACTCTTGTAATATGGCATTTTTAAGCATTGCAATAGCCCGTTTTTCATTAGGGCCTAATTTTACACTTGCTTTTGCACCTCTACTTAAAAGGCTTTGATCTTCTAAAAATGAATTCAACGCAGTATTAATTTGGCTATAATGAAACTCCGGTAGTTTTGTTGCTCGTTCAGCAAATTCAGCTTTATAAAGTCGTGCTGCTTCCACAAAAGTTAATTCCTCAATAGCATTATCTGAATCTATTAAATAGTATGCATCCCGTTTTTTATTTTTTATGTAGGCTATCGTTTGCCCTTTTACAGCCTTGTTTTTTCTTCCGCATCTTGCTCGGGGAGGAATTTTATTTTTTATATATTGATACTCGTCAGGGTGTTCTTCTCTAAATTTTCGTAAATAGTTTAAATACTCTAAGCGTTCATCCTTTTCCTCTTCGGGTAGTTGTTCAAAAAGTCCATAAGAATCAAAGTCTTCTTTTGTAGAATAAATTTGACTGTCCTCTCCTAAAGCTGAATGAAAGGCTTGAAGTTTCATATAAGCTTTTTTATTTAACTCAATTTCATTATCAGCTTGCTCTGTTGGGAAGAAGTTATATATGTATATAAACTTAGCAGGAGTTCCGATTCTATTTACGCGTCCAATTCTTTGCATCAAACGAGTAGCATTCCACGGGATATCATAATTTACGATGGTATTGGATCGATGCAGGTTTACACCTTCTGCCAATACTTCTGTTGTAATTACAATATCATAATCATTCTTTGTTTCTGCAATAGGCTGATTAGCATCAAAATTATCGGCAATTACATCTATTAAATTTTTAGCGTTTGTAGAATCAACACTTAGAATTTTACTAAAACCATCATTTTTTAATCTATCTACCAAGTAAGCAGTTGTTTCTTTTGATTCAGAAAATACCACTAATTTATTAGTTTTATTTATTTCAGTATTAAAAAATTCTGTTTTTATTTTATCAATAAATGTATCGTATTTAGGATCGTATGAATTAATTGAGTTCCATTTTTGAACAAGGTCTTTAAGAAACAAGTTGTCATTTCTAATTCCTTTGATAAATTCATCGGAGAACTCTTCAATATCAAAAGCTTGTATTTTTGCTGGATCATCAGAATTTAATAAAAGTTCATCTAATTCAGTTTCATTATCATTTAAAATGTATTCACTAACACCTAATTTAGGAGCAATGTAAATTTTGCCCTTATCAATCATTTTGAGCATAGCTTTATTTGCATTATAAAATCTATTTAAACTCATCTTAAAAGCATGGAAAGAACTATCAATTCTTTTTACGAGCAGCACTTTCATTATTACTGCTAATTGCTCCGAAATTCTATTTGCTTGGCGAGGGTCAACCCCTGTTGTTTTCATGTATTGTTTTTTAGCATCATCACTCATAAACTTTATAGCTTGGTAGCGATAATAACTTAATCCATTTTTACTGTCCTTAACCGTTTTTATTGTTTGATCATAAAGCTGATTAACTTCTTCTGTTAGTTGATAAAGTATTTGCTTTGGAGGTACAATCTCTGGAAATGATACGCCTTGCTCATTAATGTCTTCAAGATAACTAGGTGTGCTTTTTATATCAGTTCTAGTTCTGCGAACAATTATTGGCTCTAATATTTTGTTTCGAATCTCTTGATAAATCTCTTTGACACCCTGTGCTATTTTAATATGATCTCTTTCTTTTTTTAGTTTTCCGTATTTGTCAATTAGTGGTCTAAAAAAGTGTTGCAAATTACTCACTTCAAGCGTTGATTGTTTTGAGTCTTGGAATAAGTATAATTGATTTCTAATATCTTCAGGTTTGTTGTTTAGTGGTGTCGCTGTAACCAGTATAACTTTTTTCTTATTGGATAAATCGTTTCCTTTTCTTTTTCTTTTGGTTTTGCAAAGTTTTTGTAATTGATTAAACATTTCTGATTCATCGGAACGAAATTTATGAGCTTCATCCACAATTATTAAATCATAATCTTCTGGGTGTTTTATTTTATGCAAAGAACCATTTGTAATAAAATCAATATTAGGAACTTCAAAATCTCGAATTGTTCTCCGCCAATTCTTTTCAACTGCTGGTGGAAAAATAATTAACGTTTTAGTTCTATATCCATTTGCGAAGTAGAATTTTTTTGCAATTATTGTAGCGATTACTGTTTTACCTAAACCTACTACATCAGCTAAAATAAAGCCTGAATGCTTTAATAATTTAGTATATCCATCATTTACAGCATCAATTTGATAGGCCAATTTTTTATAGCCTTTTGGTAAATCAGTTATTGATTCTGGATCGTATTCTATCGACTTTCCAAAATACTCAATAAGTAGTTTTATGTAAATTTCGAAAGGAGTAAACTCTTCACTTAAATGAGTTGTGTCTTTTACTTGTTGTACAGTTTCAGGCAAAATATCTATTGCTTCCTTCCATAAATCCTCAAATGTTTTAGTAGCAAAGGCAACATCATCATAATAAGGTAGCAGAACATTAAACTCAAAATTCTTTTTTATTCCAGAGATAGATAGATTTGATGAGCCTGTAATAACTCGTCCTGTGTTATGCTCGTTCCATTGTTTTGGTCTAAAAATATAAATTTTTGCGTGAATGTTTTTATTAGGATGCGCCTTAATTTCTATTTTACCTTTCGTAATATCCTCAACAAATTGTATTATTCCATCTTCTACATTTTTTTTATAATCACATTGTTCAATATCATCTCTTAAATCGCTAATAAATTCATCTCGTGTTACTTGCGTGTTAAAATTAAATTGCAACCCTTTTTTGGCCGCTTCGCTAATAAGATGATCAACATCAATTCCAACAAGAATTCTAATTTTCTCAACATTGTTTAAATTTTCTCTAATTCTGAAATATCCTGACGAACGAAAATAACCAACAAGCGCATCAAATGCATTAACTTCAGTATGCTCAAAAATACCCTTAAACTTATTTAGAAGAGTATTGTCCTCTTTATTTGTGAAAAATTTAGTGCTCATAGGGTTTTGATAATTTCTTTTAGTCCGTCTTTCAAATGTTTTAGCTCGCCTAAGTCAGTAATTATTGCTGATTGTATGAATTGTAATTCAACTTCTTTTTCAGTTTTATCCAAAGTTTCAGCTAAAATTGGAATCATTGCTGTCGTTGCTCTTCTTTCGTTTCTTTCTATTTTGCTCAATATAGATGTGTCAATGTCAAGTGCCGCAGCAACTTTCCTAAGCGGTAACCCATTGTATTCTCTTAATTTTCGTATATATTCTCCAAATGATTTCATGTTGTCGTTTTAGTTTAGACAATTCTGTCCAAATGTATGGCTAATATTTAGATTTTACTCGTGGGCATTGGGAAAATTTGCAACAAATTAGGTTCAGAATTACAGATTATCGAATAAATATATAACCAAATTTGATAATAGACTTTAATTACTAAAATTATATCTGCCGTTCTTATTCTTTCAGGCCCTGAATACATTTTAACTTCTGTTTTGAAGCAAAATAGTTTCTATAAAAAATACTATCTTCACTAATAATTATGAAACAAAAGCTAGTAGTATTAACTGGTGCTGGTATAAGTGCCGAAAGTGGTATACAAACCTTTAGAGGTGCAGGTGGTTTATGGGAAGGGTACGATATAATGGAAGTGGCTTCGCCCGAAGGTTATGCCAATAACCCAGCCTTGGTATTAGATTTTTATAACAAACGGAGGGCGCAATTAGCCGAAGTTGAGCCTAATAAAGCACATCAGCTATTGGGTGAATTAGAGCAATATTTTGATGTACACATTATTACTCAAAATGTAGATGATTTACACGAGCGCGGCGGTTCAACTAAAGTGCTCCACTTGCATGGCGAATTAAAAAAAGTGCGTAGTGAAGTTGATGAAACTTTAATTAAAGACATAGGAACAAAAGCTATTAAGCTTGGCGATAAATGTGAAAAAGGCGGTCAATTACGTCCGCATATTGTTTGGTTTGGTGAGGCGGTGCCCGCAATAGAAGAAGCCGTTGCAATAGCAAGTAAAGCAGATATTTTTGTTGTAGTGGGTACTTCATTAGAAGTTTATCCGGCTGCTTCTTTGTTGAATTTTGTTGAAGGAACAGTACCCAAATATATAATTGATCCTAATATACCTAACGTAACAGGAATTGACAACTTAACAAAAATAGAAGCCATTGCGAGTAAAGGTGTTGCTAAACTGTGGGAGCTAATAGCAGATAAGTAGATAACTCAATTATTTATCGTACAACCAGGGCCTGCGTTTTTCAATAAACGGAAGGGGTTTTGTGTAATTAAATCCTATAGTATCTCTGGTGTAGGCTTTACCAACTGGGGTATTTATGTTTTTTCTAATTTCTAAATGTAAGTGAGCTGAATAGTGACCATTTGCATCGCCAATGGTGCCAATTTTTTGTCCTCTAATAACTTCTTGCCCTTCTCGAACTAAAATTTCATCTAAATGAGCGTATAAAGATTCGATATATTTCGGTTTTTCAACTGTGCCAATGTTATGAATTAAACGCACAATGTTGCCCCAACTGCCGCCATTTAATTTTGCCCAGTAAACCGCACCATCAGCTATAGCATAAACAGGATCGCCTAAATCGCTGTTACCACCACCCCGGCCATTCCAATCTTCTCCTAAATGATCTTTATTACCAAAAATTTGAGCTATATAATAACCTTCGCCATTTGGCGCACCTACTGGCATGTCAAAACCATCAACAGGTCTGCAACGGTTAAGTAAAGCAACCGAAGCAGGCACAAATCTTTTGCTATAATTGTCGGTAATATGAAATGTAAAACCTTCTGGATATTGCTGTAAAATGGAGTCTGGCACCTTATCCATTCCGCCGTATTTTTTTTCCCAGGCTTTTAATTTTTTTTTGTATTTTTTACTGTACAAACTTGTATCTATATTTTTTTTAGATAAAGGTACAATAGATTCAAATTTTGTTTGCACTACATTAGTAGGTAAGAATATTTCTTTTAAAGGCTTTAAATCCGGAAATTGAACTCTGGCAATTTTTTTAAATCTCGGCTGTATACCAATTAATTTATTGGGTATTTTAGCAGCAATTTCCCGAGGGATGTGGCTGTAAGGATTTTCGAAATGTAGCATCTTAAAAGAAAAAAACATTAACACCGAAAATAGTGTTATACCAATAAATAAAAATATTTTTTCTTGTTTCACCACTATTAAATAAAGAAGTTAATTTATTGTATTTGAATAATCATCTAAATTTAGACTGTTAATAAAATTAAAGGTTGCTTGTAAATCATCTTTTAACAATCTATCTAACTTATTGAAAGACACAATTTTACGATAATCTTCTATAATTTTACTAATTATTGGACTACTTTTTTTGCCATTTGATAATTTAATTCTAAAATCTAAAGCTTGCGCTGCGGTAAAAAACTCAATTGCTAAAATAAGTTTTACATTTTCTACCAAATCGTAACATTGGGTTGCTGCATTTGCGCCCATACTTACGTGGTCTTCTTGCCCTTTGCTTGAGGTAATACTATCTACCGAAGCAGGAGAACACAACTGCTTATTAGCACTTACCAAAGAAGCAGCAGTATATTGTGGCATCATTAAACCACTATTTATGCCGGGTTCACCTATTAAAAATTCTGGTAAACCGTTTAAGCCATATAAAAGTTTGTAAGTTCTTCTTTCAGAAATATTGCCCAACTCAGCCAAGGCAATTTTTAAAAAATCTAAATGTAAAGCCAATGGCTGCCCATGAAAATTTCCGCCCGAAACAATTAAATCTTCTTCTGGAAATATTAAAGGATTATCAGTTACAGCGTTTATTTCGTTTTCAATAATTTGTTGTACTTGCTCAATTACATCTAAGCTTGCGCCATGCACTTGAGGTACGCATCTAAATGTGTAAGAATCTTGAATTTGAGTTTTCTCAACTTCAGCTAACTCGCTATCTTTTAATAATCGTAATAAATCTTCTGCACACTTTTGTTGCCCTTTTTGATTTCTAATTGAATGTATATTTTTATTGTACGATGAATGCAAAGCCCCAATAGCTTCAATACTTATTGCGGCAGTTAAATTTGCCAAAGCGTATAATTTATTAGCTTCGTTTGTACACCAAACACCATAAGCACTCATAAATTGTGTACCATTAATTAGGGCTAAACCTTCTTTGGCATCTAACTCAAAAGCGGTTGAATTACATTCTATAAATGCTGCCGCAGCGGTTTTTTTAATGTTGTTATAATACACTTCACCTTCACCAATTAAACCTAATGCAATGTGCGAAAGCGGTGCTAAATCGCCAGAAGCACCAAGAGAACCATATTTATAAACTACTGGTAAAATGTTGTGGTTATACAGTTCAATCAGCTTTTCTACCAAACTCAAACGTACACCGCTGTGGCCTAATGATAAATTTTGCACTTTAAGTAAAAGCATTAACTTTATAATATGCAAGGGAATTTCCGGTCCAACACCAACAGCGTGGGAAACAATCAAGTTTTTTTGTAATTGCTTAATTTGATCGTTAGGAATTTTTACTTTACATAAACTGCCAAAGCCTGTGTTAATTCCATAAAAAACTGCATTAGGTTCGGCAAGGCGTTTTTCTAAATATGTTCTGCAAAGCTCAATTTTAGAAATGGTTTCCTCCGAAAGTTGTAAGGTTGTTGGCGACTCAACAAAATGAATCGCTTGGTTTACAGTTAGTTTTTGCGAAGAAATAAAATGCTCTTTACCCATCTATTTATATTCATTCAATTGATTAATAATTTCTGTTAAGCTTAGTTGGCTTTGCTCGCCAGTTTGCATATTTTTTAAAGTTAATTTGCCACTTTGCATTTCTTCTATACCAGCTAAAATTACAAAAGGTATTTGTTTGTCGTTTGCATATTTCATTTGTTTTTTTAGTTTGGCCGGGTTGGGGTAGAGTTCTGTATTGATGCCAGCATTTCTAACTTCATTACTAAAATTTAGTAGTTGTTTTTGGTTAATTCCTTCATCATCAAAATTTACAAATAATACTTTGCTGTAGTAGCCCAAATCTTCTGGAAACAAGTTGGCGGCTTCCATTACATCGTAAATTCTATCTAAACCAAAACTAATACCTGTACCAGCTACATTTGGTAAGCCAAAGTTGACAGTTAAATTATCATATCTACCGCCGCTGCCAATACTGCCTGGAAAGTTGGGCGTTTTTACTTCAAAAATTGGACCGGTGTAATAATCTAAACCACGAGCTAGGGTGGGATCAATCACAACTTTTTGGCTTACATTTTCATCTAAAAAAGATAAAATATAGTTGAGTTCTTCAATACCAATTTTTCCAATTTCGGTTTGTGTTAATTCAGTTACAACCGGGCTGTTTAAAAAATCTTCACTATGCTGGGTAATGTTTTTTACTAATTGAAAAGTAGTTTCTTCAAAACCGCTTTCTGCTAATAAGTTTAATACTTTATCTAAACCAATTTTATCTAATTTATCTAAAGTAACTGTAAAATTAATTAGCTGATCTGTTTTGCCACTCAACTCCACCATTGCCAACAACAACTTTCTGGTATTTAAATGAACTTTTACGTCAATACCTAATTGCTCAAAAACCTTTACAAAAACTTGTATCAACTCCACTTCATTTAATAAACTATCGCTACCTAACACATCAGCATCACATTGCCAAAACTCTCGATAACGTCCTTTTTGCGGTCTATCTGCTCGCCAAACTGGTTGTATTTGGTATCTTTTAAAAGGAAACGTAATATCGTTTTGGTGCATTACCACATAACGAGCTAATGGAACAGTTAAATCATATCGTAAACCTTTTTCGCTTATGCTGCTAACTAAGCTTTTATAATTTTTTTCTTCAAGATGCTTTTGATCAGCCTTCTTTAAATAATCGCCAGAATTTAATACTTTAAATAAAAGCTTATCACTTTCTTCGCCGCCTTTGCCATTTAAAGTACTTAGGTTTTCCATCACTGGGGTTTCAATAGGCATAAAGCCGTGTAGTTCAAACACCTTTTTAATAGTGTTTACAATATATTGGCGCTTTTGTATTTGTTGCGGACTAAAGTCGCGCATTCCTTTTGGTAAACTAACTTTTGACATTTTAATTTTAATCAGCACAAATATAACTAATTAGCTGATGTAATTAAGTTAGTGCATTGTTTTCAAATGTATTAGCTTTGTACTACATTTTTAATGTTTCTATGAAAAGCATAATTTCGTTTTTAGTTTTATTTCTTACAATTAATAATGTGGAGAGTAAAGATGCTTTATCGCCACGAATTGCCAACTATACTATGCACATTACATTAGATACTGAAAATAAAATGTTAGCTGCCGAAACTACGCTGAATTGGAAAAATCCTTCTTTAACCGATACTGTAAAAACCCTTCAATTTCATTTGTACTATAATGCTTTTAGAAATACAGAAAGTACCTTTAATAAAGAGCGTGCCGATGGCAATTCTTTTATGGGTAGAATTGATGTGAAAAGTGACCCATGGGGTTGGTCGGAAATTATAGAAATGCAAGATGATGCTGGAAATATTTTAACTGATAAAATGAAATACATTCAGCCGGATGATGATAATGAAGATGACAGAACCGTGTTAGAAGTAACATTAGCAGAAGCTGTTTTGCCCGGCCAAAGTACTACCGTAAATTTTAAATGGAAAGCCAAAATACCTAACAAAGCCGCTAGAACAGGATATAATAAAGATTATTATTTTTTTGCTCAATGGTTTCCAAAAGTTGGAGTGTACGAACCTGCTGGCATGCGCTATGCTGAAAAAGGTGCCTGGAATTGCCATCAATATCATTCGCGAGGTGAATATTATGCTGATTTTGGCGTGTATGATGTTTATCTTAAAGTGCCTGAAAATTTTGTAATTGGATCGAGCGGTATCTTAAAAAATAAAGAAAAAGCAGGCGATTTTACGGTTTGGAATTTTTATGTAGAAGATGTTATTGATTTTGCGTGGGCGGCTTCTCCCCATTTTAAAATAGCAGAAACGAAATGGAAAAATGTTGATATAAAGCTATTATACTATCCAGAAAAAGAAAATTTTGTAGAGCGATATTTCACCAATATTACCAATGCTTTTGCTTATATGGATGAGTTTGTTGGCGAATATCCATACCCAACTTTTACTATTATTGATGCACCAATTCATGGTATTTTTTCGGGCGCAATGGAATACCCAACATTAATGACTTGCATAAGTGCCAGCTTTTTGCCAAAGGGTTTAAAATTTACAGAAGCTTTAACGGCACACGAATTTATACATCAATATTTTATGCAAATGGTTGCTACCCACGAAGTAGAAGAGCCATGGATGGATGAAGGTTTTACCACTTATTATGAAATGCGGGTTATGGATGAGTTTGAAGGAAGGCACACTTCGGCAGTAGATTTTTTAGGCGTTAAAATGGGCAGCAGCGAATTTAACCGTGCCGAATATTTGAGCGAAGACAATCCTAAAATAGCAGAAGGAAACCGTTACAGTTGGAAATACAAACACGGCGGGTATGGTACTATTGCTTACAACAAAACTGCTATGTGGTTAAAAACTTTAGAAGGTTTAGTAAGTACAAAAGTGATGGACACTATTATGCAAACATATTTTGATCGATGGAAATTTAAGCATCCGAAAGGGCAGGATTTTATTGATGTAGTAAATGAAATTGTTCCACAATTTTATAACGATAAATATGGTAACGATATGAACTGGTTTTTTGATCAAGTGCTATACGGTTCATATGTTTGCGATTATAAATTAGCTTCTATAAGTGTAAATGAAGTAGTACCAAAAGCAGGCATTTATAATACTAATGAACCCATTTTTATACCAGAAGAAAGTAATGCAAAGCAATTTGTAAGCAAAGTAGTTGTAAACCGAATTGAAGGATTAAAGTTGCCAGTTGATATAAAAGTATTTTTTGATGATGGCAGTAGCGTAATGGAATTTTGGAATGGGAAAGCTAGAAGTGTAGATTTTAAATATACCGATACCAAAAAAGTAGTAGCTGCTTATATTGATCCGGAGCATAAATTAGACTTAGAAGTAAATTTTTTAAACAACAGTTATTCTATTGAACATCAACATATTGGAGTTAGAAAATACGTAGCACAATTTATAAGTTTGCTTCAGCAAATTATGCAAGTAATCACCGTTTTTATTTAAGATATCTATTGAAAATTTTTAAGGCATATCAATCTGGTTGGCAGTTTTTATTGAGGCATTGGCTTTTATTACTGCTTTTATATTTTGCAAATTTTGTAATTGCATTGTTGGCTGCATTTCCGTTAAATAATTATTTGCAAAGTACGGTTGCCCACACGCTATCAATACAAGAGAGTTTAGAAGGATTTAACTATGGAGTAATTTCCGATTTTTTAAATGAATATGGAAGCGGCTTGGCAGTTGTATTTAACCAAAGTTTAGTTGTAATGTTTTTCTTTTTTGTGTTGAACATTTTTTTTGCAGGCGGCATTTTTAATTTAATAAAATACCAACCTGCTAAATATGATAGTAGTACTTTTTGGGCAGGTTGTGCCAAGTACTTTTGGCGTTTTTTTAGACTTACGATTTATTTTTTAATTGCGCACATAATTTTATTATTCTTCTGTTATTCGCTCTTTATGAACATTTCAGGCGGGCTTAATTTTTTTGAAATGAAAAGTGATAAACAATTGGTAAATGCGCTTAAAGTTGTAGTTCCAGTTTATTTAGTATTAGTCTTTTTTGTGTTTTTATTTAATGATTATTTAAAACTACATATTGTTGATTTTGAAAAAAAGTATCTTTTTAAACCAATTAAAGCAAACTTCAGGTTTTTGGCAAAAAATATTGTTCCTGCAATAATTTTGTACTTGTTTAATCTGTTGAGTTTTGTACTTGTTTTTTTAATTTTTTATTATTTAACTAATGCAATGCAAGCAAAAACTTACTTAGGTATTTTACTGCTTTTTATTGTTAATCAAATTTGGGTATTGCTTAAAATGGGTATAAAACTTATTAACTTAAGTAGTGCTGGTTACTTGTATCATTATAAAAAGCAAGTAGAAGAGTTAGCTTAGTTTGATTATGCTTCACCTGTCTTTACAAGTTAGTAATCTTAAAAAAAATAAATAAAAACGAAATTTGTAGGTTTAAAAGTTATTTTTTTTGCTAATAGAACTAACCTTTAATTGTAAATTTATAAAAAAACCAAAGACAATTTGCCTTTGGTTTTTAAATAAAAGAAGGATTATTTTTTTGTACGTGGTATAAAAGATTTATTAGGTATGGCTTTATTGAATGATAATTTTTCTACTTCATTAAAATCATTTTTTGCGTCATTGTAAAATCTCCCGACATAATTGTATAATAATATATACCAGTAGCAAAATCAGCTCCATTAAAGGTGATTGTATTTAAACCTTTCATTTGTGGTTCATTGTTAAGTAATGTAGCTATTTTCTTACCTGTTACATCTGTTACAAAAAGTGTAACTTGACTATTGGTAGATAATTCAAAAGCAATAGTAGTTTCTTTACTAAATGGATTTGGATAGTTGTAGCTGCTATTAACCGAATTTGCACTAAGTCTGTTTTCGGGTAAATAAGTAAACTGTTTTGAGGCATCGTAACAACTATTATTCTCTTCATTCACTTCATTTAAAGTATATTTTCTATCGGCTAACAAACCAACATAATAGTTGCCAGGTGCAACAGCTGGAACAACTTGCGCAACATCTCTGGCCAATACTCTGCTAAGTGATTCGCCAGGTGCCAGGCTAAATTTAGTTTGTGCAATAAGATGGTCATTATTATCGATGGTTTCATCTAATGATAAATATACACCAAGAAAAGTATCGTTAACCGGGTCACTACCTCTGTTGCTTACTGTAAATTTTCCGGTATTAACGGTAGTACCGCTAATGCTTACTATGCCGCAGTTATCAATTAATAAATCAGGTGGGCAGGGTGAACAATCTTGTATATTATAATCTATTGTTGAATCAAAACAAGTATTGTTATTTTCGTTAGCTTCATCTACTTCATTTAATATATCCATTTTAAAGCCAACATAATATGTGCCGGCTATAATAGGCGGTGTTACCTCATCTAAATTTCTTGCCAATACCCGTTCGAGTGATCGGCCGGGTTGTAATGGTGGAAACCTGCTTTGGATAATCAAACGATCTGTATTACTATCAATATTTTCATCTAATGAAAGATAAATTCTTAACAAGCTTGTAGTCGAAGCCAATCCACCAATATTACTTATTGAAAATTTACCTGTATTTACGGTATTATCGGTTATGGTAATTGTGTTGCAGTTTTCTACTAATAAATCGGCTTTACAAGGTGGGTTTGAGCAAGCCGGGCAAGCAGATGGATCGTTATAAGTGTAATTAGTATTTGGATTATTATCACTTGGTGTTTTACAACCATAGGTTACCTCAAATTGTTCAGTAGCAAAACAAGTATTGTTATTTTCGTTAGCCTCGTCTACATCGTTCAATACATCCATAGCAAAGCCTATATAATATGTACCTGCAGGAATGGGCGGCGCAACTTCAGCTATATTTCTTGACAATACCCGCTCAATAGATTCTCCAGGTTGTATTGGCGGAAATTTGCTTTGGATAATTCTTCGATCGTCACTATCAATATTTTCATCTAATGAAAGATAAATTCTTAAAAAGCTTTCGGTAGAAGCTTCGTTGCCGAAATTACTTATCGAAAATTTACCGGTATTGATTGTTTGACCGGAAATTTTTATTGTATTGCAATTTTCTACTACTAAATCGGCTTTACAAGGTGGGTTTGAGCAAGCCGGGCAAGCAGATGGATCGTGATAAGTGTAATTAGTATTTGGATTATTTTCACTTGGTGTTTTACAACCATAGGTTGCCTCAAATTGTTCAGTAGCAAAACAAGTATTGTTATTTTCGTTAGCCTCGTCTACTTCATTTAATATATCCATTTTAAAGCCAACATAATATGTGCCGGCTGTAATAGGCGGTGTTACCTCATCTAAATTTCTTGCCAACACCCGTTCGAGTGATCGGCCGGGTTGTAATGGTGGAAACCTGCTTTGGATAATCAAACGATCTGTATTGCTATCAATATTTTCATCTAATGAAAGATAAATTCTTAACAAGCTTGTAGTTGAAGCTGCTTCGCCGATATTGCTTATTGAAAATTTACCTGTATTGATTGTTTGATCGGAAATTTTTATTGTGTTGCAATTTTCTACAATTAAATCGGCCTTGGCTTCGCAAATACCCGTTTCACAAAAATTTTCCCAATTGGTAAAAAAGTTATTACCATCGCTAATAAAGCGGTTTGCATTATAAGTTGGATTTAACTGATTGCAAAGAGTAATTAATGCTTCATCAAAACAAGCACTTAGTTCGTTATTTTGAACGTGTAATTGAGACAGGTTGTTCAATTCGGCTAACCAAATAGGCAATTGTCCGCTAATTTGATTGTTGTTTAACAGTAATGTTTCTAACTTTGATAAGCCTCTAACAGATATTGGAAATTCAGTTAGTTGATTATAACCCAAGTACAACTGTTTCAAATTTTTGAGATTACTAAAAGATTCTGGTAATTCAGTTAGTTGTAATCCACCAAAGCTTACAGTTTCCAAACTATACATCTGCCCAATTGTTGCAGGTAGAGGCCCCCTAAGGCTGTTAGCACCAAGCAACAATATTTTAAGGTTGGTTAAGTTGCCAATTTCTGTAGGTACTGTTCCAGTAATGAAATTTTCCCTTAAATCTAAATAAGTAAGTTCACTTAATTCTCCAATTTCAGCGGGTATTGTGCCATCAAATCTTCTTTCGTCTAATTCTAATCGATCAACACAGCCATTTTCATTCAATTTTACATATTTCCAAGTATTTATTGGTTGTGTAAAATCCCAAATTGATTGCCCGTTTTTGTATAAAGATTGATGAATAGCAACTAAAGCTAAAGAATCAGTATATCGACAACCAATTACTACTGCTTCACAGGTACAATTATTGGAGTTGAAGTTTGTGTTTTGAGGGCAATTTGGAGGACTACAAGGATTAATACAAGCAGCATTACCAAAATCGCAACTATCATCATCACAAGTAGCGTTGGGGTTGTAATTGCAAGCAGTAGAATTTGTGCAACCTCTTACAGGAGCAATTTCGTTAATACAATTACAACTTGCGGCATCCCAAGTACCCCCAAATGGACCTACATTGCAATTTTGATTACAAGTAGTATCATAATCTGAACAACTGCCATCATCTATTTCTGCATTAGGATTGTAGTTTGGAGCGCACTGATTAATGCAACCAACTATTGGGTTTGTTTCACAAGTGCAGGTACTGGAATTAAGGTATGTGTTTTGTGGACAACTTGGTGGGCTGCATGGATTTGTGCAAGCGGTGTTCCCAAAATCGCAACCGTTATCATCACAATTGGCGTTGGGGTTGTAGTTGCATGCGGTAGAATTTGTGCAGCCTTTTATGGTTAAAATAGTTTTATTTTGTGTGGCACATCCTGTAAAGCAATTGTTGTTGGTGTATTTAATTAGGGTAGCAAATTGTTCGTCATCTGCTTCGCTGGCAATGTAAATATCACCATTAATGTACACTAGTCCTTCAGGTTGCTTGTCTAATTCTACAGAAAAATTAACAGGATTAAAGTTTCCATTTTCTGAAATTAAATACACCATTTGAGATTCTTCGCTAAGCAACAACATATCATTTGAATCAGGATATATTTTACCTAAATGAAAAATTCCGGCAACATCAAGTGGTGTATTTAGCTTTATATTTTTATCTATTAGTGAAATACCGCCGCTAAAGTTAGCCCCTGAAGGCAAAACAATACTATATAGCCTTTTTGAATTTTCTACTATAAGATATAGTGTTCTATTGGTAGGATTATATGTAATGCTTTCAATTCCATCAAATTTTCTATCTATTGGGTTGCAATCAGCTAGTCTTTTATTTCCATCAGTACATTTAATACCGGTTGAATATTTCTGCAATACCACAAAAATTGAATCAGATGCTATGTAATCTAAAAAGTACAACGTATTCGTTTTCTCTTCCGTCATAGCAAAATAATTATCATACAAATAAGTAATCCCTTCAAAATCATCAAAATCAAATGCATATTCATTTCCATCTTTATCTTCAAAGCCTATATTACCTTCTTTTTTGGTATTTAAATTATATAATCTCATAGAATAGCCATTTAATGGATCATCTATGGGTATAAATAGTAGATCATCTGTTCCATTATTATAATAGGTTAAATCAGAATATTCTACATTTGAAGGTGCCTTGTTAAATACACACCTGGAGTTAGCTGAATATTCACTTAAATTTATGATTTGTGCCATAGTTTGTGTGGCAACGATTAAAAAACAAACGTTTAAGATTATTTTTTTTATATGTTTTATTAAAAATATCATTATTGTTAAATTTTATTTTACGTGTTGCAATCATTCACGCAGTCATGCTTTGCGTTTTCAACTTTGTTTAAAGTGTTATTGAAAAGTGTTCACACTAGTAAGCCGGTTTACTTGTATTGGTTGCTTAATGCTTGTTAACGGTACAAATGTAAGTGGCTCAAAAAGTGTATTTTTGTAATTAAAATTTAATTTTCTCCTTCGATTGTGTTAATTGATTTTTTATAAATAATTGATATATAATGCCTTATCTTAAAAAAACTAAAAATAAATCGAAAACGGTAAGAGTGGTGTTGTTAATAGATTTGTTGAAAACCTTTACGAAAGAAGAGTTAGACCACTTTTATGAGTTTACAAGGTGTACCTTTTTTAATGGCAATAAGCATTTGTGTAAACTACTAAAACAGTTAAGATGTTATGCTTTAAATACTGCAGAATTTAGTGAGGCTATTCAACTAAAAATTTATCAGGAGGTTTGTAAGAAAGCTATTGATCAAACAAGTATAAGCCTTTCTCAAAAAAAAGAACTCAACAAACTAATGAACAATTTACTTGCTTTGGCAGAAGATTTTTTAGTAGCTCAACGCTTAAAGAAAAATAAAGACAAAAAACAAGAATTGCTTTTTCCAGAACTTATTGAGCGTAAACAAATGACTTTATATAAGCGTCGTTTAAAATCATTTCAAAATGATTTAGATAAGCAAACAAAACGAGGTATAGATTACTATACTAAGCAATACCACCTGCAACATTACAAAACAGACATGTTATATATTGAAAATGATTTTTCGAAAGAAGATAACTTTGATGAGTTACAATATTTTTTAGACATAAAATACATTTTGGAAAAATTAAATTATCATTTAGCGCAAAGAACTTTGTTAAATAGTTATGCTCATAAAAAGTTTGAACTAAGTACTTTTATAGCTATGAAAAATTTACTAAATTTGCCCCAATATTCATCTATACCACTCATTCGTTTATCTCTACTTAATATTGATTTAGTTGAAAAAGAAGATGAAAATACATTTATCGCTTTATCCAAAGCAATAGCGGCTCAAACTGATATTGTTCCAGCTTCTTTTTTAAAACCCTTTTATACCAACTTAACTAACTATTGTGTTAAACAACTTCCAAAAGGCAAGTTATCCTATTATACAGATCTTTTTAATATTTACAAAAACATGGATGATGGGAATTTACTAATTATGGGTGATGCAATAGATGTGAGACTTTTAAAAAACATCATTACAATTGCTTGTAGAGTTAAAGAATATGTTTGGGCAAAAAACATGCTCGAAAAATATAAAAATTATATTAATAAAAATATAAAAATAAGTGTGTTATGCTATAATTATGGTATTATCTACTTCAATCAGCAAAAATATAAAGAAGCACTAAGCCATTTTAATCATGTAAAAAAAATAGACGATATACATGAAATTGGGATAAAAGTGACAACTTTAAAATGCTTTTATGAAACCGACTTATATTATGAAACAAGCACACAACAAGCTATTGATAGTAGGATGACTTTTTTTAAAAAAAATCAAAAATTACCAACAACTATGAAAAGTGCCTATAAAAATTTTATCAGCATTTTTAATAGGCTCTACAAATTAAAAGATGTGGCTAATAAAAGAGAAAAATGTATTAAGATTATAAAAAACCTTCCAAAAATAAAAACGGAGCTTGAAAGCAAAACAGTAATACAAGAAAAACAATGGCTGCTTGCTAAAATTACAGCATTAGGAAATGAATGTAAATAGGATTTTTGATTTTTAAATTATATTTAATACTTACCTCGTTTTTCTGCTTTGAAAATTGAATACATATTGGTTTGCTACGAGGTTGTATTAATCACAAATTTTAATTGTGCCGTTATCAATTGATGTACCTCTGTTAATCGAAATTCTATTAACCGCTTGATAAGTTCCATAAATGTAACCAGAAGGTATGGTTAGTTCATTTGGGCAACATAAACTTCCATCAACATTCGGCCTGAATTCAACAATAAAATTTTTAGTAATTTGCCTGTTGTCCGTACTGCTATCTTCTATATGTAATTCATAATTACCTTCATCCAAATTATACAATGCAAAGTTTTTATATTGAAAATTACCGGCATCAATTTCTGCACCTAAATCATTTTTCAGGCAATACATATATGGAGCCACACTCAATTGATTTTCATCAACAATTTCAAATTCTAAAACGCCCATATTCTGACAATTTTTATGTGTCAACTCCAGTTGAAGCACAAGAAAATATTGTGCTGTGCCATTGTTTTCACTACTATTGTGAATTGAAGAACCAAATAAAAGAGATCTGCTTTGAAATGGTATGTGTTGCTGATTGGCAGCTTGTAATTGTGTAATACCTGTAATATCTAATGTTAAACTTTGGCTGTTTCCACCGGTAGCATCAATTACGACAATACAAACTATAAAGGTTCCGATAGAGGTACGACTAGCCATTCTATTCAAAGGTTGTTTCGTTTTAGCTGCACCATTATTAATCCGGTTTATTTTAACCGTAAGGTCATTGCTATTGGTTTGGTAAATTGTATCTACTTCATTGGCTTGTAAAACAGGGTTGATGGTTTTGAGTTCTATATGTTCAAATTTGTAGGCACTATTATATTTATCAGTTAAGGTAAATTCCAATCCATCGGCGGTTAAATCTTGGTTAAGCGAATCTATTATCAGATCAAATTCCATCATTACCCGCTCTCTGCCGTCAGCACCTACAAAAGGTTCTCCTATTTGTGTTTCATTGGCAATTTGCCATGTTATAGAATTATATTTCTCTACATCTAAACCTACCGCTTTCCAGGCATTAATGGTTTGTTGAACTTCATTCGCATTTTCACCATACAATTGTTTGGCGGCAAGTATTGAACCGTACATGGCATCTTTATAGGAGGCATTTCGTTTTAAACTTTTTAAATTATTGAAAGCAATTTTTGCAGCTTTGTCTATACCAAGACCACTTACACCCAAACCACCTTCACTTAATAAATAGAACCAATAGTTTTGAACACCGCAGTTGGTATGAATGCCACATCTATCTTCATTTAAACAATCAATATAATTATAATTTGGAAAATAAAGCCAGTTATCACCTTCGTAATAATTTGGGCAAAGTCTTTCCATATTTGGATCTAATGGATTTGAGAGACTTCGGAGTCCACCACTATTTAGTGAAACTTGTTGTCCGAAAACCCAATCGTTGCTTCCATAAGCATAATGTTCTATCAGTTCTCCAAAAATATCTGCAAACGATTCTTTTAAAGCTCCAGGTTCGTGAGTATTGTTTAAATCGGTTAAGGTTGTATCTATCCAGGTCAGGTAATGTGAAAATTCGTGTCCTACAATATCGGGCGCAGTCATTGAAGTAAAGCTGCTGTTATCACCCGCACCAAAATAGATTACTTCATCAAGGTTATTAAAGGCTGCATCATTTATATAATTTGGCTCATTGCGGAGTACAAAAGTATTAAGTGGAGGCGATACAATATTATATTCGTTTGAAAAATATTCAGCTGCTTTTTGTAAAGCCCAAAGTACTTCGTTAGCGGCTAAATTGTTTAAACCTGCTACGGGAGGGCAGTTGGTATTATTGCCAGGGATACAAATGCTGTAGTCGCTTACCTGACCGTAATTGTTTTTTATAATATAATCATCTGCTTGATTGATATCTAACGTAATATTTATATTGCCTGAATAATTAGTAGCAACAGACATTTCGGTAAGATTGTTATCACATACTCCAGCATTTGTAGTGCAAAAATCCACCCAAGTAGCATCAAAATTATTACCAAGGCTAATACTTGTTATCTCACTAAATTCCGAATGAGTAAGTAGTGTACAAAAAACGGAAAGACAGTTATGGTAGCAACCATTCATGTCGTTATCACCAACGGTTAACCGGGTTAAATTACTTAAATTACAGAGTGCTGAAGGTATTTCCCCAATTAATGAATTGCCGTTTAAAAGTAACTCAACTAAACTGGTTAAACTTCCTAATTCAAGCGGTATAGTTCCTGTCAAATTATTACCATATAATTTAAGTTCGGTTAACATGGTGAGATTGTTCAATTCAGTTGGTATGTCACCTTCAAGTTGATTTGTAAACAGCCATAAAAGGTTTAAACTACTTAAATTTCCAATTTCGGGTAGAATGTTGCCTGTAAGTTGATTAATATTTAATTTTAGTTCGGTTAGCCTTAGTAGACTACCAATTTCAGCTGGAATATGGCCTGTTAGATGGTTGTTTAAAAGATACAATTTTTTGATGTGTCCTAACAATTCTATCTCGGGTGGTATATAACCATTCAAATTATTATTAGAAAGACTTAAATAGTCTATTCGCTCATCTTCATCAAAACTAAATACTCCATATAAATTATCTAAGTCGCAATTTGCGGGTGGAGTATTATGGCTGGCTATTACTGCATCCCAACCAGACCGGTTTGTCCAATTATCCCCATCGGTGCTTTCGTAAATTGCTTTTAAAGCCGTCCAATCGTCAATATGGCATTGGGCTTGAGTTAATTGGTTTTCTAAAAAAAAGAATATTGTGAGAAAAGTGAGTAAGGTTATTTTGTTCATAATAAACGTAATGTAAAAAACATAAAAATACAAAAGACTTCTCATAATTACTTTTATTTATAATAAAATAGTAAAAATTGCAGAACTCTTTATTTTTTAAGAAAAAATTTATTTTCTACCAATATTAACTCCATTATAAATACTACAAATTGTTAAAATTAAATGAGGAGATTGGAAAGCTATATTAAATTAATTTATTAACTATTTTTGAAGACGAATTGAATAATTTTATATCTTAAGTGCGGATGAGTTTATTTATAAGTCCTCTATTTGCTGTTTTGTTAAGTTTGTATAGCGCATAATTCTTTCTATTGGTTCATTATTTTTTTTCATTTGAAGTGCAATCTCTATGTTTCTCTTATCAATTCCTTGTTCAATTCCTTGCTCAATTCCTTGCTCAATTCCCTCTATTATCCCTTCCTCTTTAGATGTATCTACTACATTTTTTATGTCTCTATAATACTTTAAACTTTTTTCATAAGCTAATCTTTCTGCTGATGAAAATTTTGCTATTTCTGCTGATTCAAACAGTTTTTTAAAAATTTTATTTTGTAATTTTTTTGGTTTATGATCTAAATTTGAAAGGTATCTAAGAATAAATAACCACTTATCAAATTGAGTTTCTAATTCATCTTCTGTTTTTTTAAACTTAGGTAATTCTATATAAACAAACTTTAACTTGTCATAGAAAACTTCACACCTTTGATTTTTTAATTCAACTATATGTAAAAAATCTTCATCAGATTTATGATCTTCAAATATAAAATCTAAAATACCTATGGTGTAAACGGGAGCTAACTTAAAATCCCAATTACCTTTTTTTGATTGTTCTTGGATAGGAAATGAGGCGTAATAAACGCTTCTGTCTTTAAAATAATTTTGCTTAGCTTTTTGAACTTCAACTACAAATCTTTCGCCAGATTGCCCCAGGCAAAACAAATCAAATATTGCTTTTCGATCTATGTCACTATTGCCTAAATGCTCATTTTGAGAGTAAGTTAACTCTTTAATCTTATGTTTTTTAGGTAATATTTGATTTAAAAAATCAATTAACAATACTTTGTTGAGCTCTGTTCCAAAAATTTTTTTGAAACCAAAGTCAGTCAATGGGTTTATATATCGCTCTTTTAAGTTACTCATTATCTTTATTGCGTGTTTTTAAGCTCTTTAAAAACCTATCTAACAAAAATAATCTATTTTCATTTCTTTTAGTTTATTCATTTACATCTTCTAATTAAAATATTATTATTTTAAAAAAAATTAATCACATTTTAATTTTACTATAAGGTGCAGACTCCTTATAAAAACCACTATATTAACCCATAACCAACTTCTTGGCGGCTTCTAACACCTTACCAATACCTTCAACCGATTTGCCACCTGCGGTTGCGTAATGCGCCTGACCGCCGCCGCCGCCTTGTATATACTTCGACCATTCTCTAATTAGTTTACCAGCATCCCAGTTGTTGGCTTTGGCAAGTGCTTCATCAATCATAATAGAAAGATGTGCTTTACCATTGGTTGGGACAGCCAATACTAAAAATAAATTGTCTACCTCTCGTTTTAAATCGAAAGAGATTTTTTTAACTACATCTGCACTACCTGCATCAATTTTTAAAGCAACAAAGTTTGATCCATTTACTTGTTGTAATTGCTTTTTAATATCATCTTTCATTTGCGATGCTTGTTGCATTTGTAAATGTTCTACCTGCTTTTTTAACTGAGCATTTTCGACTAATACTTTTTCCACCGCCTGAGCTATATTACCCGATGCTTTTAATTGGTTTTTAATTGCCATACTTTCTTGCGATTGAGTTGATATGTATTCCGCTGCTTTTTCGCCAGTAATAGCTTCAATTCTTCTAACGCCAGCTGCTACCGATGTTTCTAAAGTTAATTTACAATAACCAATTTCACCAGTAGCTTTTACGTGTGTTCCACCACAAAGCTCAATCGAAAACGCTGGGTCAATAGTTACCACTCTTACTAAATCATCATATTTTTCACCAAACAAAGCCATAGCGCCTTTTGCTTTGGCTTCCTCAATCGGAATGCCGTTCTCAATTAAAACTTCAATATTTTCTCGTACCTTTTGGTTTACAATTTGTTCAGCATTTTTTAACTCTTCTTCTTCTAATTTTGAAAAATGAGAAAAATCAAATCGGAAACCTTTATCATTTACCATACTACCTTTTTGTTCAATATGGTTACCTAAAATTTGCTGTAAGGCAGCTTGTAACAAGTGTGTTGCAGTATGATTTTTTATGATGGCATTTCTTCTTTTAAAATCAATAGAGGCTGTCAAAGGTTGATTTACATTTTCAGGCAGCGCTTCTAAAAAATGTAATATCAAGTCGTTCTCTTTTTGAGTATCAACAACTTTTATTTTTTTATCGTTTTGAATAAACAAACCAGTATCACCAACCTGGCCACCCGCTTCTGCATAAAATGGTGTTTTATCTAAAACCACTTGAAACAGTTTTTTCTTTTTGGCTTCAACCGAGCGATATTTGATAATGTTGGCTTCTTCTTTTAAAGAAGTATAGCCCGTAAACTCAGTACTAATTTTGCTGTCATTTACAATTATCCAATCAGAAGCATCAATTTTTGAAGCGGCTCTAGCTCTTTCTTTTTGTTCATTTAATGCTTTTGTAAAACCTTTTTCATCAATACTTAAACCTTTTTCAATGGCCAATAAGCGCGTTAAATCTATTGGAAAACCATAAGTATCAAACAACTCAAAAGCAGCAACGCCTTCAATTGTTGTTTTGCCATCTAAGCTATTTTCAATGGCTGAAAAGCGTTTTAAGCCAGCTTCTAAAGTTTTTAAAAAAGATTGCTCTTCTTCGGTAATTACTTTTTTTATTAAGCTTTCATTATTAATAAACTCAGGGTAAAAATCTTTAAACTGATTAACCAAAACCTCTACCAATTGTGCTAAAAAAACAGTTTTGATATTTAAAAAACTGTAGGCATAGCGTACTGCACGCCTTAGTACTCGCCGAATAACATAACCCGCACCAGTATTTGATGGCAACTGCCCATCGCAAATAGTAAAGCTAATGGTTCTAATATGATCGGCAATTACTCTAAAGGCAATATCTTGTTTACTATCCGTACCTTTATATTTTAAATTAGCAATACTTTCTAATTTTTGTATGATGGGCATAAAAACATCGGTATCGTAATTAGAGTTTTTATGTTGTAAAATTCTAACCAAACGCTCAAAACCCATTCCAGTATCAATATGTTTATTAGCTAAAGGAGTTAGGCTACCATCTTTTTTTCTATTGTATTGAATAAAAACTAAATTCCAAATTTCAATAACATCTGGATGATCAGCGTTTACTAAATCTGCGCCGGAAATTTTAACTTTTTCTGCTGCGCTTCGCAAATCAACATGAATTTCTGAGCAAGGTCCACAAGGCCCGGTATCGCCCATTTCCCAAAAATTATCTTTTGCATCAAATGCTAAAATGCGTTCTTTGGGTAAAATTTCCAACCAATACTTTTTTGCTTCTTCATCTAAACCGACACCCAATTTTTCATCACCTTCAAAAATAGAAACATAAATATCTTCTTTTGGTATTTTGTAAATTTCGGTAATTAATTCCCAGGCCCATTGAATTGCTTCCTTCTTAAAATAATCGCCGAACGACCAATTTCCCATCATTTCAAACATGGTATGATGGTAATGATCTACGCCTACTTCTTCCAAATCGTTATGCTTACCAGATACTCTTAAACACTTTTGTAAGTTAACTGCACGTTTATTTGTAACTTGTTTGTTTCCTAAAAAAATATCTTTAAACTGGTTCATACCAGCATTGATAAACATTAAAGTTGGATCGTTTTTTATTACTATTGGAGCAGATCCTGCGTTGTAATGTTGTTTGCTTTTAAAAAATTCAATAAAGCGGTTGCGAATTTCCTGGCTTGTCATACTTAATTATTAATGCTGCAAAAGTAGGTAATTGGGTGTTTTTATTTGCTTATTTTTTTTAAATTAAATGTTGAGATTTTTATGGTAATTATAAATTCAATTTTTTAATATTTTATTAGAAGATACTTTTGCTAAATAAATAAACTGACACCTTTTAGAAAGATGTCAGTTTATAAAACTAAAATGGATTGGTTGCCCAAACAGTTAATTCTGGTATAAAGCCACGGTTGTCCATTGTTAGCATACCTAATATGCTATGTGCAATTTCTATTGACCGTAATTTTTTCTCATCTTCTGGTCGCTCCGTTCTGTCTGCTGCATTAAAGGCTGTAGTTACTTCGCTTGGGTTTACCTGCATTACTCTAATGTTTTCTTTTCGTAATTCGGCACGCCAACATTCGCTTAAGCTGCGCAAAGCAAATTTACTGGCAGAGTAAACAGAACCGCGGGCAAAACCTTTTAAAGATGCAGTAGAGGCAATGTTTACAATATCGCCACTACCTTTTGTTTTAAAATGTTTTACTACCGCCTGAGTTAACATTGTTAAGCCAAATACATTTACAGAAAAAACTTTTTCAAAGTCTTCTACTGTTACATCTTCTAATGTTGGAAAAACGCCAATGCCTGCATTGTTGATTAAAAGGTTTATTCCATCCAATTTTTCAACAGCCATTTTTACACATTCATCAATAGTATTATACTTACTAATGTCAAAATGAAGCGGGACTGCACCAATTTCTTCTGCTGTTTTTGTTAGTTTCTCTAAATCTCTACCCGTAATTGCAACTTTGGCATTGTTATCAATTAAAAGTTTAGCAGTCGCTTTTCCTATTCCAGAGCTACCACCAGTTATTAATGCTTTAATTTTGTTTGTTTGCATACATTCTGTTTATTATGATTTAAATTATTGTAAAAAAAACATTCACTTCAAATTTTACGTTGAGGGCATTAAAATAGCTTTTGTTTATTATTAATTCTGTTTTTGGTCAAAATTTCTAATTATTAACTTTGTAGTGGCAGTAATTTAAGCATTTACTACAAGGGTTTTTATTGTATAAATTTATTAAACTTAAATAAGGCTATGGTCAAAATGATAGAAGTTCAATAAATTTTGTCAAAACTTTAAAAAAACTCTGATTTAGTCGTGGCTTTTTTTATTTTCACTATTATTTAATGATTTTTTATATGAATAAAATATTTTGTTTAACTGTAGCAACAATTTTAGTTGCGTTAAATTCTATTGGTCAAAAAAATGCTATTGATCAAAATGATGGTTTTTTAACTGTAGACCGTATTTATAATTCTGCTGAATTTGTAAGCGACTACCTGCCTCCAGTAAAATGGATAGAGGAAGGTAATGCTTATATAATTTTTGATAGAAGTAATAATAATTTTTTAAAATACGACATTGCTTCCGAAATTGAAACAATATATCTATCTGAAAAGCAACTAAAACCAAAAGGAAAAGATGAACCTTTAAGTGTTGAGAACTTCTATTTATCTAATGATGAAAGTAAGCTGCTTATTTTTAATAACAGCCAACGCGTTTGGCGAAGCAATACCAAAGGAGATTATTGGGTATACGATTTTGATACTAAAAAATTAAGTCAGCTTGGTGAGCAGTTTGAAAAAGGTAGCTTAATGTTTGCAAAATTTTCAAACAATAACAAGCAAGTAGCTTACGTCCAAAATTTTAATATATATGTAGAAAATTTTAAAAATCAAACAGTAAAACAGCTCACAACAGATGGAAGTATTGATATAATTAATGGCACTTTTGACTGGGTATATGAAGAAGAGTTTGGTTGCAGAGATGGTTTTAGATGGAACAAAAACGGCACTCATATTGCCTATTGGCAAGTAGATGCTACCGATATAAAAGACTTTTATATGGTAAATAATACTGATGATGTTTATGCCAAAATGGTTCCTGTACAATACCCGAAAGTAGGGGAGTTGCCAGCTGCTGTAAAAGTAGGTATTGTAAATGTAAAAACCGCCGAAACAACATGGATAGACATACCTGGAGATCCGGTAGAACATTATTTACCACGACTTCAATGGCTAAACAACAAAGAAGTTTTAGTTCAACAACTTAATCGCAAACAAAACAAGTTAATATATTATTTATACAATATAAAAACAAATGCTATAAAAAACGTTTATTCCGAAACTGAAGAAACCTGGGTAGATATTAAGCATCCTGATGTAGCATCAACAGGTTGGAATATGGATGACCTGCCTACTTTAGAGAATGGTAAGTATTTTTTAAGAATGACAGAAACCGATGGTTGGAGGCATATTTATAAAATAAATTTTGAAACTGGTGAAAAGCAATTATTGACCGCCGGCGATTACGATGTAGCAGAACAATACATGCAAACAAAAGATCTATTATACTTTAATGCCTCGCCAAAAAATAGCACACAACGTTATTTGTATACTGTAAATTTAAATAATAATGTAGATTCAGTTAGGTTAACTCCAAAGGATTTCTCAGGTATCAACATTTATGATATTTCGCCAAATGGTAAATATGCAGTTCATTCTTACAGTAATGTAAATACCCCTGTTATTTGGCAACTGATTAGTTTACCAAACCATAAAACAATTAATGTACTTGTTAATAATAAGCAGCTCTTAGCAGAATTGGATAGCTTAAAAATGCCTGAAACAGAATTTAAAACAGTTACTATTTATGATAGCTTAGAAATTGATGTTAAATTAATTAAACCGCTTAATTTTGATTCATCAAAAAAATATCCTGTTATGTTTTATGTATATGGCGAACCTGCTGGTCAAGTAGCTTTAGATCGTACAAATAAATTATGGCAAATAATGTTGGCACAAAAAGGATATTTAGTTGTTGCAATGGACAACAGAGGCACACCTTGTTTAAAGGGTAGCAAGTGGCGAAAATCAATTTATCGTAATATTGGCAGAATTAATGTACAAGACCAGGCAATGGCTGCTAAAGAGGTATTGCAATGGCCTTTTGCTGATGCAGAAAGAGTTGCTGTTCATGGTTGGAGTGGCGGTGGCTCTATGACCTTAAATTTGTTGTTTCAATATCCAGAAATTTACAAAACGGGTATTTCTGTAGCTCCAGTAGCTAATCAGTTATTATATGATAATATTTATCAAGAGCGTTACATGGGTTTACCATCAGAAAATAAAGAAGATTTTGTAGAAGGCTCTCCAATATATTATGCTAAAAATTTAGAAGGTAATTTATTGTTGATACATGGTACTGGTGATGATAATGTTCATTACCAAAACTCTGAGCAATTGGTAGATGAATTGATTAAGTATAACAAACAATTTCAAGTAATGCCATACCCAAATCGGTCTCACGGTATTTGGGAGGGTAAAAATACCAGAAGGCATCTTTACACTTTAATTACCAATTACCTATTAAAATATTGTTCTATAGGAGCAAAATAATTCATATTAGAAATTTCATAGAAAAAAAATACTTATTTTGCAAACCTAACCAGTTTTTTTATTTATGATAAAAGCGTTTTACGCATTACTAGTTTGTACTTTTTTATGCACAAATTTATTTTCGCAGCTTAATATTGAAAAATTAGGGCAACTTAATTATAACAGAGAATTAAGTGATATTTGGAGTTATAATGCACCTGATGGTGCAGAGTATGCTTTAGTTGGCGTGTTTAACGGGCTTTCAATTGTAAATGTAAGTATACCAGAACAACCTGTAGAAGTACAATTTGTATCGGGCTCAAATACAATTTATAGAGATATTAAAACCTTTAAAAATTATGCTTATGTTACCAACGAAGGTGCTAATGGTGTTTTAATAGTTGATTTGCAGTTTCTACCCGATTCTGTTCAATACGTTAATTATCAAAATGCAGGAGATAATACTTATACAACTGCTCACAACTTATATATTGATGAGGTTGGTTCTATGTACATAGCAGGCCATAATATTGCTCCAGGTGGTGTTTTAATGTATGATTTAAATACTACACCAATGCAACCCCAATTGGTTGGTGTTTACGATGATAATTATTGTCACGATGTATTTGTTAAAGGTAATTTTATGTACACAAGTGAAGGAAACAGGTTTGCCATTGTTGACATTACCGATAAAAGCGATTGGATAATTTTAGGTACACAAACAACTTATGGCTACACACACAATGCCTGGCTTTCTAATGATGGCAATACTTTATTTACTACCGATGAAACTGCCGGAACCTGGGTTGTGGCTTGGAACATTATCGACCCAACTGATATTAAAGAACTTGGCAGAATTCAAAGCAGTCCAGGGCAAAATGTAGTACCACATAATACGCATGTTTTAAACGACTACCTGGTTACTTCATACTATACAGATGGTGTTGTAGTATTTGATGCATCTGAACCTGATAACTTAATACAAGTTGCAAATTACGATACTTCACCTAACTTTTCAGGTGGTGATTTTAACGGATGTTGGGGAACTACTCCATTTCTTAACTCGGGCAATATTTTAGCCTCTGATATTGAAGAAGGCTTATACATTTTAAAACCAACTTATAAAAGAGCTGCCAGATTGAAAGGTATTGTTACTGATAGCCAAAGTAGCAACCCTATAAACGACGTTAGTGTTTGGTTAGTAGATAATGGTGTGCTTGCAGAAACTAATGAAAATGGAGCTTATTCTACTGGCTTAGATACTGGTGGAAAAGTGGATATTCAATTTTCAGCCATCGGATATTTTAATTTAGATACCAGTATTACCTTATCTAACAATATTACCAAAGAGTTAAATATTACCTTAACTCGAAGGCCAAGTTTCAAAATGTCACTAAATGTTACAGATGGAAATGATGATGTTTTAGAAAATGTAGATATTTTTATTACTAATGGAGAATTAAACTATGAACTGCAAACCGATAGCAACGGTAATGTTTCAATAAACGATTTTTTTGAAGGAGAATATGATATATATGCAGGCAAATGGGGCTTTTATACCCAAAAATTGATAGAAAGTGTAACACCAGATAATAATATTTTGCAAGCAAAGCTAAGTGAAGGTTATTATGATGATTTTACTTTTAATTTTGGTTGGGTATTAGATGATAATCAGACTGCAACTGCAGGTTTATGGGAAAGAGGTATTCCAATTGGAACTGATTTTAACGGACAATTTGCAAATGTAAATGTTGATTTAGATGATGATTATAATAATTTTTGTTTAATTACAGGCAACAATGGTGGGCAAGCTGGTAATGATGATGTAGATGGTGGTTCAACAATAATTGAGTCGCCAGATTTTGAAATAGACTATTGGGATAATGATGATGTTACACCAATGTTAAGTTATAGCTTTTATTTTTTTAATGATGGAGGGCAAGGTAACCCGCCTCCTGCACCTAATGATTACTTTTATCTTTATTTAATTGATGGAAAATTTGATGTTCTTATAGATACTGTTAAAGTAAACAGTAACGGATGGCGAAATAAAACCATTAACATTAAGGAGTTTGTTAAAAGTAAAGATGTAGAAAAACTAAAGTTAAAGTTAGTTTGTACAGATAATTCACCGGGCCACATTGTTGAAGCAGCTTTTGACAGGTTTGAGTTAAGCTATACTATTATTGGAAATATTACTGATTTTAATGTATATACAAACGATATTAAAGTAAACACCTCTGCAAATCCATTTTCCGACCACATGTATTTTAATTTTCAACCAATTAATAATACGATATTGCAAAATTTTGATGCAACAATTTACAATAGCTTAGGCATGCAGTTAGATCATTTTAAACTAACAAATAATAAAATGGAGTGGGGTAGTGCGGTTAGTTCAGGTGTATATCATTTATTTGTAAGTCATAAAAACCAACCTGCTTCGTATTTAAAATTTATTAAATATTAAATACTATGTCGGCTTCAAAAATATTTGAGAAAGCATTAATAAATTGATGTTTAACTATTTCTATATCTATTTGCTCTGCGGTTTCTTTGTGTAGTGAAGTTACTTGTTTATCATTAATGCCGCAAGGTATTATGTAGTTATAGTATTCAATTTCTGTATTTACATTAAAAGCCAGCCCATGCATAGTTACCCATCGGCTGGCTTTAATACCAAAAGCACATATTTTTCGTGCCAAATGTGCTTTGTTTATATCTAACCAAACACCTGTTAATCCTTCTATTCTGCCTGCTTTAACATTGTAATGTTGCAGCACCTCAATTACACAAGCCTCTAAATACCTTAAATATTTATGAATATCAGTAAAAAAATTGTCCAAATCTAATATTGGATAAATGGTTAATTGCCCTGGCCCGTGATAAGTAATATCTCCACCACGATTAATTGGGTAGTAAGCTATGTTTTTGTTGCTAAGTGCTTGTTTGTTTATTAGTAAATTATTTATATCACCGCTCTTACCAAGAGTAAAAACATTGTTATGTTCACATATTATTAAATAATTTTTAGTAGGCTTTATCTCTCCATCAGTTTCAGCTAATTTTCTATTTTCAAGTTTACAATCAATTATACTTTGAAAAAGTACTGTTTGTCTATCCCAAGCAGTCTTATAATCAATGCGACCCCAATCCAAAATTTCTACGCTTTTATTTTTCAATATTAGTGTTTAGCTAATTCACTTTTTAAAAAGTCTATTACATTAACTTCTACTGCATCTACATCTCTTAATTCGGCAATATAATACGAAACCCAATCACCAATATTAATAGTATATAAACTTTGCTCTATTTTATTTTCCCCAATAGCTTTTAACTCAAATACGTTTTTGGTATATTTTTCAACAACAGTTTTGTTAATGTCTTTTCTAATTTTTGTTCTTTCAAAAACGTCATCATAATCAAAAAATACAACTGCCAAATCATCATTTTTAGTAGTCCAGCCCACCAACTCATTATGGTTCATTTCGGGTATAACGTGGTGCCAGCATAAAGCTTTTCCATTTTCATTAATCTGTTGTCTCCATCTAACTGCAATTGATTCATAACCATCTGGCGTATATAAAACAGTAATTTTATTACACAATTGTTCGGCTAATTTTTTGGCTTTGATTTTAATGTCACTTTGGTTTTTTTCTAAAAATTTAATCGCCGCAGTTATTTGCTCTTCAAAATCATTTTTTATAAAATTATGCTTTGCTAAAACAAACATTTGTAATATAAAACTATATCCTAAACAAGCTCTTGGTGATGGCTTTCCGGCTGGCATTTTTACTAAGTCATAATTAAATTCGCCAGCTACTTGAGCCAATTTTCCGCCTGAAGTAATACAGGTAGCTCTTGCATTTTTACTTTTCACGGCATCCATTGCTTGTAATGTTTCCTCTGTATTGCCGCTGTAAGAGTTTAACAATACAAATGTGTTTTCGTCTACAAATTTAGGTATAAAGTAGTTTTTATTTACTATCATGGGAATGGTAAGTTGGTGCCCCACTAAATCTCTAACTAAATTTGCTCCTATACCAGAGCCTCCTAAACCGCAAGCTAAAATGTTGTTATATTTTTTATTACTGGTTGTCAAATCTAAATTATTACCTATTTCTAAGGCCTCTTGCAGTTGTTGTGGAAACTCCGCAATTAATTTATCCATCATAATTTTTACTTTTGACCGCAAATATAGAGTATAATAGTGTCAAAACATTTAAGTTTAGGAAAACAAGGTGAACTTTTAGGTAAAAAATACTTAATAAATAAAGGTTATATTATATTAGTATGTAATTATAAGTACGAGAAGTATGAAATAGATATAATTGCGTTAATAAATGACCTGTTGGTATTTATCGAAGTAAAAACAAGATCAACTGATTTGTTTGGCGAGCCCGAAGATGCAGTAAGTAAAAGTAAAGAGCGACATATTGCCATAGCTTCTGAGGCATTTATTTATAACAATAGTAAGCTTCATTATACCGACATTCAATTTGATATTATTTCCATTATAATTTCTGATTCGAAAAAAATTATAAGACATATTGAAGATGCATTTTTCCCAAGAAATTTTTAGAGTACCGTATAAATTTAAAATTATAATAGTAATATAGGATTTGGAGAACTAAGCAAAATTATATAGAAACACAAACGATTGTAAATAAAAAAAAGCCCGGTACAATAAAGTACCGAGCTTTTTAAAAATTGCGTTATATACTATTCTTTAATGAACTTTTCGGTAACAGTATCATCACCTTGACTTATTGTTAAGAAATAAATACCAGGTGTAAATGAAGATACGTCAATAGTTCTATTGTTAATTCCTGTATTAGAAAAAGCCGAAATATCAACCATGTTTCTACCCAAAGCATCAAATATTTGTAATTGAGCCTGTGTTTCAGATATACTGGTATAAGTTAACTCCATATATTGTAAAACGGGTATAGGCTGTATGTTGGTAATGTTTAAACTTACTTCGCCTCTTGTTAAATCTACAATACCTACGTAGTTTTTGGTTCCGTTATAATCAGTTTGCCATAACTTATAGTAACTTAAACCTGCCGGAGCATTTCTATGTAAGTAATTATAAGATTGTGGTTCATTAACTGTTCCAGCACCTTCAACCGTTGAAATAGGTGTAAAACTTACACCGTCTGTAGAATGTTCAAGTGTAAAATTTGCGTTGTCAGTTTCTGTCGCTGTTATCCATTTTAGCATATTACCTTGTGCTTGTACTTCACCAACATAACTTATTAAGTCAATTGGTAGTTTTTCACAAATGATTGATTCACTTACAGCAGAAGCACCGCAGTTATTTTCATCTGTAACATAAAAGGCGTATAAAGATGCTGCATCGAAAGGCCCAACAATTGTTGGGTTATTAGCAACAACCAAACCACTAAAATCGCCTGTTACAGTATATTGACTGGTTGTATAAGCCGAAGGCATACCGCCAGTAATTTCAAATATCACATCAAAACGGCTATCTCCGTAACATTGAACTTCAATAGTTATATTTATTTGAGCTAAGAAAACAACTGGAGTACAATTTGAAATATCTATACAGTCTGCATCAAAATTAGGTAAGCCACCATTTGTTGGCGCAGCTACAGCACAAATGCTTAATTCTGTATTATATGGATAGTCACCATCATTTAAAAACAAACCTGTAGCATTGAAATCTAATATATTCTCAATGTTACCATCGTGCAATACATAAGTTAAACTGCTTCCTCCATCTATTGAAGTATTTGTACTAGTAGTATTTGCAAAAGCTCCAAAACAAATATTCATTAAATCAGATGGCATTACACCTGCATCGTTTCCACAAGTGCCTGGTATCAACGGTACTATTGCATCACTACTATCAGAAACTTTATCACCTCCTGGTGAAGAAGTACCACTTACAGTAGCAGAGTTATAAACCTGTCCAAAAGCAATGTCTTCTGCAGAAATTTCGTAGGCAGCGGTAAAGGTAGTTTCATCACATTCTCCAACTGCAAGGCTAATAGAACCATCAACAGAAATCAATATATCGCTAACAGTAACATTAATTAAATCAATGCTGCCTGTATTGCATACTGTAAAGTTGTAAAATATTACTTGACCAGGTAATGCAGGTATGGTTACACCTGCCGCATTTGCAGTTTTGACGATAGATATGGAAGCCATGTTACTAACAATTTCACAAGGTATTGATGTAAAACCAAATTCACCTTCACAACCTTTTCCATCGTCTAATATGGTTAAACTATAATCCATATCAGGGCTTACATCACCATAGCTATAAGTTACACCTGCTTCAGCACTTGGGTTAGTATATCCATTTGGACCTGTTATATTATAAAAATGAACACTTGGTAAATATGCGGGCGCACCACCATTTACCACATAATCTACAGAAACTAAACCCGTTGCTGGATTACAGGTTTGAATAAATTCAACCTCTATAGGTGAAATAAATACTACTGTAGCACAATTTGAAAGATCGTAACAATCAGCACTTGGATCGGGTATTCCATTTGAATCTAACGAAGTACTCGCTACTGCTGTAACACATATTTGAACGTCTACGGGTAAATTTCCATCATTAGTAAAAACTCCAGTTGAGCTTGTGGAGTAAACTTCTCCAATTGTATCATCATCACCATTGTGCAATAAATAGGTAATAGCTCCAACAGTACCAGAGGCTATAAAAATTGAAAATTCTCCATCGCAAATAAAGTTTGAACCCGAAGAGATAGTGCCACCATCACAATCAATACCTATTTCACAATCTCTTGCAACGTTTACGAACGTTTCGCTACAACCTTTACCATCATCATCCACAAAAATCGCATATTCCTCTCCAGAAGACAATGGGCCTATTTCAAAAGTATCGCCAGCAGAACCTGTTGCTGTTGTATTTCCAGAAATACTATAGTTATGAACTTGTGGTAAATATTCTGGGGCTCCACCAGAAACTGTAAACGAAATAGTTACTAAGCCTGTAGTGTTATCACAAGTTTCAAAAACATCAATATCAATTGGAGATAGAAATACTACTTTGGCACAGTTTGATACGTCATAGCAGTCACCAGAAGGATCTGGCATTCCGTTTGGAAGTTGGCTTGAACCAGCTACAGCAGAAACACAAATTTCAGCATTAAGCGGTAACGTTCCATCATTTGTAAAAACACCAGTTAAACTACTAGCATATTGAGTACCTATTGTTGTATCATCTCCATTATGTAAAATGTAAGTAACAAAACCTATTGCATCACTTGATTGAAAAATTGCAAATTCTTGATCACATACAAAATTTGATGAGCCACCAGATATTGTACCAGCATTACAAGTAATAGTTGCCGCACAATCATAATTTGCAGTAACTGAATAATCTGATGCACAATTGCTACCAATATACGAAGCGGTTAAACTAATAGATCCACTTTCACCTTCTTCCGCAGCAAATACATCTCCTGTTACATAAGGTTCGCAGCCTGCAACAGGCAGTAACGAAACTAAACAGCCATCACTTTCATCAAGTGTTACAAAGGAACTTATATCTGTTGGATAAACAAAAACATTAAAACTTCCTGCTCTTACAATACTAGCATCTAAAGTACAACCAATTGAATAACTAAAAATAATTACTCTCGGAGAACAACTTGTATTTTCTAGTGTAACACTATTAACTCCGCCATCATTACTTGAAAAACTTCCATCATCTGTTGTCCAGGAAAAATCTGCGTAAAAGTTACCAGTTACATTTTGAGTTACAATGATATCATTTAAAACTGGCAATTCTAAAGAACTACCCGAACAAACAGCTGCATCATTAAAAACAAACGGAGTTGCAGTTGGACAAACAGGTGCGCAAGAAAAGGTGGTTTCTACAATTTGATTTAAATTACACGCACCAGGAAGTGGTGTGTTGTTTCCTTGATATACATAATTGATTTCCCAAGTTGCAGTACCTGTTTGATCTGGTGCAATTATAGTTGGTGTTCTAAAACTTGCTAGAACAACACCGTCACAACTGCTATCAATTTCTATTCTAGGGTCACAAGAACCTTCACCTGTGAAAGAAACATATGCATCTAAATTACTAGGATATACAGTAACATTAATATCAGAAGTAATAGTTGATGAGCCATCTGAGCAAACTAAAGTAGCTGTAAAAACAACCTCATTAGCAACGCAGATGCTATTATTCAAAATTACATTTTCTGGATCAGAAACATCTATTGAAGCATCTGACGATAACCAACTTATTGTATAGTCTGTTGTAGCTAAACCAGAAACTCCAATAACATTATTAACACTTAATACAGTTACGTCTCCATCGCAAGCTGCTTGATTAGAGGCATTAGCAGTTGCTTCTGCCGGACAATCGACATCTAAACAATTCCCTGTAACTTCTGCTGATGTACTACAAACGTTATCTCCAATACTTAACATTACCGAAGTGTTATTAGCAATACCAGAAATACTATAGGTGCCATCACCATTATCAATTATATCGCCATCGCTAGATCCTACCGTAAGATCACTACCAGAACCACCAGCTATATTTGAAATAGATATGTTGAAGTTATCCATATCATCAGCAGTACAGTTGGTTGAAACATCATACGAAATTTCTTCATAAATTGAAAATGCCTGGCAGTTAGTTGTAATAACATCAGCACAAACGGTGCCTGAAGCTATTGCTGCTAAGGCATCTAAAGATGAAATAGGACCATTAAATATTTCTAAATCATCTATCGGATTGAAATCAGAACGTGCGTAACTTACGCTATGTACACAATAGTCACCAGGTTCTAAACCTAAAATATTGTAATATCCATTGCTCGTAGTACCTAAATTATACATTCCCGATCCTATTGCTGTTGCTTCAGCTACACCAACAATGTCATAAATATCAGCAGTCAACGCATTATCTGTTGTTATAATTAATAGAGTACCATATTCTGCATCAGTTTGGTTGTTAGTAACGCTAAATGTTAACTCAATATCATCATCATTACAGTAACTGGCTCCAACTGATGCTACTTCACCTGCACCAGCTTCACAATCTAACGGATCAACACATTCACATAAATCACTATTAATGCTAATGTCTTGCGGGCCAACAAAGGCGGCGCAAAGTGTGCCTCCTGTTATTGCTGTAACCACATCCGACCAATTATTACCATCATCTATAGCATCAGCAACGTTAGGGTTAGCAGTTGGGTTATAATTTACAGCGTAAATTTGGTGAGACCCATCTGGTAAACCAGCAAAAAGAACTGAACCTGTTCCACTAGCCTGTTGAGATGTTACAATTACACCGTTTGATACCACAACATACCATTGTTCATTATCACCACCAGTATAACCATTAGTAGCTACTGTTATAACATTGTCGTCACCATTACACGGACAAACATCGGTTATACAAGATGGTGGAGGCCCGCAATTACAAGCATCAGCATTAACTGTTGCTGTTATTGAGCCAGATAAAGAACCACAAGCCGCTGCTGCTAACTCTGCTTCTACCTCTGCTAAAGTACCATTACTACTTAATATAGTTGGCAAACTACTACTTATTGTAGCATCATAAATTAAAGCATATATATTATAAGTACCATCAGCTAAAGCTGAAGCATCAAATGAGTTAGTAGAAGAAAGTGCTGCGATATTTCCAGCAGCATCTACTATTAAAAACTGTTCAGTTCCAGCATCACCAGATGGCGCATATTGAAACACTATTTCGTTACTATTATCATCACATGTGCATACATCAAGCATACAAGTAGGAGTAGAACAGTATGAACTATTAATGTCGAAATTTTTTGCAGCTCCTACTGAACCGCAATTTTCGCTATCCATCAAGGCCATATCTAACTCGGTTGCTACATTACCTATTGAATAGTTTATTGAAGCTATATCAAAATCGCCAGCAGTATTACTTACTGCTACTGTATAGCAAGAATATAAGGCCTCTGGCAAGGTTGAAAGGTCGGTACCATTTTGAATTACAAAATTGGCATTAGTGAGTTGATCAATACATATAACCGCATTATTTGCGTTGCTATCTTCACCTGAAACGTTTAATAGTGCTGCTTGATCAGGACAGACGTTTAAACATCTTTCTTGTGCAGATACAGAAAACTGTAAAGCAGCAACAAACGCGAAGACGAATAATATTATTCTAAATTTTATCATTTTTAAATTATTTATTGCTCTCATACAATTAGATTTATTTTTGTTTAACAATTATTTAATCTTAATTATATGATAAATTATTCGCAATCAAAATCACCAGCTGAAGGAGGAGTACAATCTACAGTAGTCATACAACTTCCGTCATCACACTGAGCATCAGCATTATAATTAGAGGCAGCTGGATCAGTACAACCTGCTAGTTCTCTTATTACTTCAATTGAATTTGATAAAGCGAAACAACCGTCAAGATCAGCAGCATTATCACCAATATTAGCACCAGTAACATTCTCAAATGTTAAATACCAAATTAAGCAAGTACCAGCGCCTACACTTTCAAAATCAACTACACCTGGCATTGGTGGTAACCCTAAAATATTTAATTGATCGTCGGTAATTACCCATGATGTGTTTGAACCTGAACCACCATCAAGAGTGATGTCTGAAACAAAATCAGATTCACCATCGCCAACGCAGAATGTAAAAGGACCTCCTGTTATGGTAGCCGCTTCAACAAATACACAAGAACCATTATCTTCTGTAGCAGTTTCATCATAGTTACAAGCAGTATCATCAGTACATCCTGGTATTGGATTTGAAACGCAATTACAACTTCCATCGTAAGTACCAGCATTTCCAGAAGCATCTGTACATTCAGCACCTGCATTAGAAGTACCACCACAAACACCTTCACAATCTTCAGTAGCAGTTCCACCACAATCACCATTACAATCTACTGTAACTAAACAGTTGCCATCACAGTCAACATCACTACTGGCTGGGAAGGTACAAGAACCATTATCTTCTGTAGCCGTTGCATCATAGTTACAAGCAGTATCATCAGTACAACCTGGTATAACAATTACTGCATCTGGACAAGAGCACTCGTCTGAATAAACACTTTCATTTCCATTAGAATCTGTACAAACAGTTCCTGCAATAGCATCTCCACCACATACACCTGCACAATCTACTGTAACTAAACAATTACCGTCACAGTCAACATCACTACTTGCTGGGAAAGTACAAGAACCATCATCTTCAGTAGCAGTTGCATCATAGTTACAAGCAGTATCATCAGTACAACCTAATATTGGCTCTACATCTCTCATAAAGTCTATATTCACTCCATCAGGAAAATCATAACCAGGAACTGGTGTACCGTTGAGGCCAGCATCCCAACCTGAAACAGGATCCATATCCATTGGATGATCTAAAATTTCATCTGTGGCTGATATCCACAATTTGAATGTAAAAGTTTCACCAGCGTTTATACCTTCATCAATACCGTCAGTTGTAATATCATCTCCGTAAACTTGAAGATTACAAAATGCCTGGCTGTAGTAATTAACCAGTTTAACAGCACCCGCACAATTACCAGCTTCATCAAAAGCAGCTACATAATCGGCATCTGAAGCTGGAACTTCATTAACCGTAACTGTTGCAATAATACCACCGGAAGTATTGTTTGGAGTGAAGTCAAATTCTGCGGGCTGAGCTAATAGCACAGGAATTGATGCTATCAAAAGCACGTAAAGTAAAAAAGTTCTTTTCATAATCTATCTTATTTAATTTATTTCGAAAATTTATGTTGTAAATATATTGATTAAAATTGATGATTTTGAATGCTTTTTTAGTTTTTTTTCTCACATTCAAATTATTTACTAATTGTAAAAACAATATGTCTTAAAAATAATGATTTATTTTAAAATCCAATACTTAAAGCTTAGAAATAGTGTGAACAAAGTGATTATAACTAAACCAAAAAATGGATACATAATAATTATATTAAAGTAGCTTAGAAGATTGACAAAAAAATCGTTCGTCCAACCAACTTCAAACAGATTATACCAAATTGAAAATTTTAGATTTAATGAGGCCCAAATTTTTATATAAAAAAATAAATATATTAACAAAAAACCAATAACAACAGTAATTAGCTTGTTTTTTAAATGTAAGGGTAGGGCAATACTTATTGAAATGAAAAATAATAATAGAAATCCAAAGTTATTCCACGAGTTAAGAGGAAATGTTACTGGATTATAAGTCATTTTACCAGTTCCATTTTTCTTGGCCTCTTCACGTGCATTTTTCTTTTGAGGTTTGCTAGTAAGTATAACAGCACAATCATAAGAATTGTATTTTTTTTTATTAATTGAAAATCCATCTTTAAAAACCACTATTCCTTCTTTAGCAAAATTAGAAAATGCAGTATTACCAAATTTTATAAAATGATGATGATAAATGTTTTTGAAGTCAAAAATATTTACCAAGGCTACTAGGGAGATATAGATAATGACAAAGAAGCCTAGCCTTTTAATTAAATGGTTAATCGTATTTTTCACGCTGTCAAAGTTTCTTCTTCCGACCATTTAATCCACCATAAAATAATAAGTATTGGAAATGCTATAAATAGTATTTGCCAAATGCTAACGTGCATTACTTCAAATATAGAAGGGATATAAATACTAACAAAATATAGGCTCATTATTCTAATAATATTTAAAGTTACTAATAATAATAAGCCAATCAGTAAGCCAATTGATTTATTTTTCCAACTGGTTGGATATATAATCATTGCGCAGAATAAAATTGCTGTTGCTTCAATGGCATCGCAACCATTTCTTATCCTAATAGAAAAATCGCTACCAGTTAAAGAGTCGCCTACAGCCTGTACTGGTATTTGAAAAATATTTAATATAATGGTGGATATATTAGCATAAAATAATGCCACATTGGCTACAATATTATTCTGAAAAAAAGGAGTTATCCAAAAGGAATAAAAAATACATATTAATACAAAAAACTTAATCAATAAGTTATAAAATGGTTGTTTGTAAATAGTTTTTAATTTTTCAAAAAATGAAAATTTGTTTTGTGTACTATTGTTTTTAAGGTTAGTCTTTTTTGCTGGTTTAGTTTTCTTCATATTGTAGTTAAAACAAATGAATGGGTTAAAGAAGATTAACCCATTCATTTGTTATTATATTATCATTTTTTTTATTCTATTTATATAGTTGTAAATTTACTTTATGTAAATAGTAATAAACTACATATTCTTAATGATTTCCTTCATCAAATTGTTTGCTCAATTCAATAAAGTGTAAAACATATACACAAACTCCGATACTTAAAATTGATCCAACTAAGTTACGCACAAACCAGCCGCCTTCTAAAAACGATATTAATACAAAAATGAATAACATAAGTGGTATGCTTTTCATTAACATTTGTTTAAATAAATTTTTATTGAAGTACGGAATAGTAGCTGATGAATTTGATGCTCTCACATTGTATGCTAAACTGTATTTCTTTTGCATAGCTGATACAGTTGAAATACTTAAAAGTATTAAACTTAATAATATTAAGCCCCACTGAGAAAGGGTTGGAATATCGGTTGATGCATCAGGGTTTGTATCATCAGCATCATTAGAATTAGAAACAAAACCATCAGGCTGGTCACAACTTTCAGTTGAATTATTTGGATCACCAAAACCATCACCATCATTATCTGCATACCAAGTAACAGGTAAGTTGCCCGCACAATCGCAAGTGCCAGCTGCAATGCCTGTTCCATTACAAACACCACACTCATCTAAAACACCGCTACAAGTATCATTGTCATCGTTAGCATTGTCAACAAAACCAGCAGGTTGCTCGCAACTTTCTGTTGAGTTATTCGGATCGCCTAAGCCATCACCATCGTTATCTGCATACCAAGTAGCAGGTAAAGTACCAGCGCAATCGCAAGTGCCTGCTGCAATACCAGAACCGTTACAAACACCACATTCATCTAATATGCCATCACAGCCATCGTTATCATCATTTGAGTTAGAAACAAAACCAGCAGGTTGTTCACAGCTTTCGATTGAATTGTTAGGATCGCCCAAGCCATCACCATCGTTATCTGCATACCAGGTAGCAGGTAAAGTACCAGCACAATCACAAGCACCAGCAGGAATATCTGTACACGAACCATCATCTACACAAGCATTAGGGTTATAGTTACAAGCGGTGTTATCTGTGCAACCGTTAACTGGTTCATTTTCGTTAATACAACTACAAGTTGCTGCATCCCAAGTACCACCAAATGGTCCAAGTGTACAATCTTGATTACAAGTATCGTCATAAGGATTACAAGAACCATCATCTACCTGCGCTGCCGGGTCAAAGTTATCAGCACAATTATCAGTACAACCAGCAATTACATCAGATTCGCACATGCAAGTTTCTGTATTAAACATTTGCCCAGCCGGACAAGTAATTGGTGTACCAGCACAAGCACAAATTTCTGCACCATCCGGACCAACTGTCGCCACATCATTTTCTGTACTGCAGTCATTATCATCACATGTTGTTACCGAGTAGTCGGCACATACATCAACTGTAAAAGTTCTTTCACAACCAGCTACTGTTTCAGGCGCACCAATGCAAGCCTCAATACTATTACCAAGTTCAACTTTAATTGGTTGACAATCGTTAAATGAGATCATTATTGCGGGTATAGTAATTGTTGGAGGAGCTGCACCGGCACCCATTTGAAAAACCTCGTCAGGATCGGCTGTATTATTATTACATATTATAACAGCAATTGCACCACATTGTTCTGCATTTGCAACTTTAGCAGTAAAATTACAACTGCCCCTGTCAATCAACGCAATATTACCAGTAAGTTCTGCACATTGAGCTGAGGCCGTGCAAAATTCAGTTGGATTTTCAGAACCATCATTTACCAACACGACAGTACCTGATACCCCACCAGTAGTGCACGTACCTAAAGTTTCAATATCTACTCCCCAATCATCGGAATTAGTTCCTACATTAGCATTACCTCCAGCAATTGATGCAGGAGAAATGATATTAAATATAGGAGTGCCACTAAATGCGTCAACAGCAGACTCATCCATTACTGTAACATTTATTGGAGAACAATTATTAGCATCTACAGATGCGTAATATGGGCCTTGAGGGCCAGAACCTGTAATGATATCGGGATTAGAAGTTAATACACCAGTTACAGTATTTCCAAAACTAATTGGAACTAAAACGTTGCCTGTTGCATCGTCACAAATAGCTGTACTGTTGGTGTCTACTGTAGGTTCTAATCTACAGAAGGTACCAATAGGATCTGTGGCAACTTCTGGACAAAAATAATCTCCGAAAGTTAAAGTTAACGGAAATGCACAATTTGGCTGCCCTGAATCATATATTGTTAATGTAAAATCACTTGAAGGATAACCGCCTGCATAAGGTATTGGTATGTCTCCCGGATCGAAAATAGTAGAACCGTTTTGAGACAGCCAAAGATCACCAACTGCACCTTCAATATCTAATGAAGTATTAAAATCTGGACAAGTAGGTGGGAAGACTGGTGAAACAGATAAATTACAATTACCACATTCATTAGAATTTGCGCCTGTTAAATCGGCTAAATTCAATTCTATACTGGCTGAACAAGCTCCATTATCTGAGGTGAAACTAATGGTTATAGTTCCTCCTGCATCAATTTCAGATTGTGTTAAAAATAAAAAATTTATATTGCCATCATACTCATTATTTGGTAATGGTATAAGTGGGTTTGTAGCGTAGCCGAAAAAATTTAAATTTGAACTACTAGTAAATATTGAACCTTGAGTTGCACTAACCAGAGAACCTGTTAAATCAGAATCTAATGTATTTATTTGAAAAGGTATATAAATACCTGGGTTTGCAGAATCACTTGATCCACCAATTATTTCGGCACAAACACCTTCAGGAGCAGTTGATACAGCACCAGCAGTTAAGCTCACAAAATCCATACTAGAAATACAAGGGCAATCTGACTCACAATTAGTATAGCTTTCAGCCAATGTATAACATTCATTATCTCCACATTCATAATTTGGTGCACGAACTAAACAGAAAGAAAAATCTGTTTCTTCACCTTCATTAGTCCATATTGCCATTAAATAAGAAGTACCTATAGATAAATCTGTAAATAATAAATCACCTAAATCAGGGTTGGTATTTGCAGAGGCATCAATATCAGTAAAGCAATTATTAGTTAATTCAACACTACCATCATCTGCATCATCACAACTTTCAACATCTGAGAAAAGAGTAACATTAATATTTTCACCTGTTAAAAGATTAAATTCGACTTCTTCTACACCAGATAAAAAAGTATAGTATACAGTAGCATTTAAACCAGTACCATCACAAGAGAGAACATCGATACTATTACCTGCTGTTGCACCTATTGTTGTAGCTGATTCAGGGTTTGGCAAATTATCTCCCCATATTTTAGTACATGAAGGGCCAAAACCACCATAACCAGCTGCTGTTCCACAGTCATCATTTGAAGGAGGTGTAACGGTGGTAACTACAATACAAAAAGTTCCTTCAGAAATATCAGGTGTCATTTCATCACCTGCATTAAAACCGTCTACTTGTATGTAATAAGTTGAACCGGCTGTAACAGATATTGGTGGCAATGCTGCATTAAAATCAGTATTTACAGCAGCAGGTAATTTATCTTCATTACAAGCTACTTCTACGTAATTAGCTAAAACTGTACAATCAAATGTTTGATCAGCATCATATTCAAAAACAGTAAGTTGATTGTCTTGAATGCCACTTCCTGAAAAGTCGGTATCAATACTAACTGCACCTGTTGAAGGAGCAACGAAAGAAAACCATACGGTCTGCTCTACAGAGCCTTCTCCATAACAAGAGCCTGGGTCTTCTCCAGATTCAACAGTAGCGGCTATAGTTGTATAAGGTAGTGTACCAGAGCAATCCGCATCTAAAGTAAGTGAAATTGCATCGCATACATTATCATTTGAAGGTTGTGCCAACAAAACTGTTGAACACAACACAGCTATAAAAAGAAATACATTTTTTTTCATAATATTTTTTATAGTTTTTTTATTTTTAATAGTTTAAAGAATTATTCACAATCAATTGTTCCAGGTGTTGGTGGAACACATACAGGATCAGAACATTCTGATGAAACAATTAATTCGTTTACACATTCGCAAGTAATTGGGTCTACACTATCTGTAGTACAATCGTTGGCATCATCACAATTGTAATCTACTACTGCTACAATGCACATACAAGACGTTGCATCCCAAGTATAAAATTCAAAACAAGTATCTTCTGGACAAGTCATATCATAAGGCTCACAAGCTTCGCCTTCTCCAAAGTTAGGCGCACAAGGATCATCGCACGTAATTTCCGTAACACATGCACAATTATCTGAATCAAATGAAGTTCCTGCCGGACAATCAGGTGTATTTACTGCCATACAAGTGATATCGTCAAAAGAATCTACAGTTACGTCACAACCATCATCAATCGTTGGTTGAATGCCCATAATATCCCAGCTACAAGTAGCTAAATTAGCTTCTGCGGTTTCGTAACAAGCTAAATCGGTTGGTTCTTCTGGTAAGAAAGTACACGAGCCATTATCAACTGTTGCATTAGGATCATAATTACAAGCCGTAGCATCCATACAACCTGACACAGGATCTGATGTACAAACACAATTTGTTGCATCAAACGAAGTGCCTGCCGGGCAATCTGGTGTATTTACTGCTGAACAAGTTGTTTCGTCAAAAGTGTCAATTGTAATATCACAATTATCGTCTATTGCAGGTTGCTCTCCTACAACAATCCAACTACAAGTTGCATCATCAAACGAATCTACAGTTTCATAACACTCTAAATCAGTTGGCTGGGCTGGTTGTTCTCCAGTCACATCATAACTACAAGTTTCATCATTAAAAGTAGCAGTTTCGTAACATGCCGTTAAAGGTGGATCTGGTTGAAGACCAGAAACTTCCCACATACAAGTGGTTTCGTTAAAAGTGGCTGTTTCGTAGCATGCAGTTACTGGTTCTTCTGGTAACATACAACTGCCATCATCTGAATTTGCCATCGGATTATAGTTTGATGCACAGATGTCGGTGCAGCCTGGTATTACATCTTCTTCACATAAGCAATCAACACTATTAAAAGAAGTATTAGCAGGGCAATTTGATGTATTTACTGCCAAGCAAGTTGCATCATCAAAGGTATCTGTTGTTAAATCACAACCATCATCAATGTTGGGTTGTTCTCCTAATATTTGCCAAGCACAAGTGGCATCATCAAATGCACCTACACTTTCGTAACAAGCAAGGTCTGTTGGTTGAGCTGGTTGTTCACCAGTTACGTCCCAAACGCAAGTTGCATCATTGAAAGTAGCTGTTTCATAACAGGCTGTTGTTGGTTCTATTGGCTGCATTCCGGTTACATCCCATACACAAGTAGCATCATTAAAAGTAGCTGTTTCATAACACGCTGTTGTTGGTTCCATTGGCTGTTCACCAGCTACATCCCAAACGCAAGTAGCATCATTAAAAGAAGCTGTTTCATAACAAGCTAAATCAGTTGGCATTGCTGGTTGATCGCCAGTTACTGTCCAGTCACAGGCAACAGCATCAAAAGTTGTCATTTGGTAACATTCTAAATCTGTTGGCTCTGCTGGTGGTAATTGGCAACTTCCATCATCGCAAGCGGCTGAAGGATCGAAATTACAAGCATCTGGATTAGTACAACCCAAATCACCGCCAGCACTTACAATACATTCGCAACCATCCCAAGTTTCTGTTCCATTAGCGCAGTCTCCATCATCGCAACCACCTGCTGGTTCTTCCGGAGCGGCACAAGAATTCCAATATTCATCTAAAACAACATCAGAACAAACTTCTATAATACGATTTGCAAATTCATTAAAATCTGAAAATATATTTGGGCAATTAGCAATATCTTCCCCATTAGTTAAAAAAGACTCAACATTACTGAAACCAGGAGACATATATAGATATTGCATTGATATACATCCATCAGCATCAGCAGGAAAAGGTAGGGTAGTAGTCCAAACATTATCACCATCTGCATCTTGTAAACCGTATTCGCAACAAAAACCGTTAAAACCACCAAACATTGCTACTGGAGTGCCTGGTGCAACATCGCTACAATTCATATTTACAGAAAACGTAACATTTATAGGTGGCTCATCACAAGATCCACAAATACCATAACCATCAGTTGGTAAAGCTCCACCGCCCGCAGGTATTGTGATTAAGCGATTAGCAAAATCGAAGAAATTTGTATTTAAATTACAAGTGTTACCGTTAGCACCGCCTATTGCGTCGTCAACCAAGTTTTCTTGCTCAACAAAATTTAAAATCGCATATTTATATTCAAATTGTGAATCAGGAGCAGCGCAAATAACTGCTTCCCAAATATCGTCTCCATCCGGGTCAATCATAATATTGCCATCACCAGAAAAACCATTAAAAGGACCAGTAACTACAGGAGGACGCATATCTGTACCAGAACAAGACATATCTACACTTAAAACTATTTCTACATCACCGCCAGAACAAGGACCACAATCATCATCACTTAAAATAATGCATTCGTTAGAACTTACTGCATAACATATAGGTCCTAAATTTATTGGTACGATAGTTTCATTTAAAGCATTTAAAGTAGAAACTGCTGTTTGTACAGAATTTATAGGTGTACTTAAAGAACTGGCAAAATCTAAAACTTCGGCTAAATTATTTAAGCCTGGTTCACCATCATTTTCTCCGGCTAATAAAGCGGCTATAGGAGCACACGGCAATAGATCAGGAAATAAAAAATCTAAACCAGGACATAAGCTGCTTGCGGTTTCTAACAGAGCTTGTATATCAGCTAAGTTATATGCAAATGCAGTATAACAAACCTCATCGCCAGCTGCAAAGTTAGTACTGGTTGCATCAAAAATACCATCATCAGAAATGCCGACTAACTCACCATTAACTTCTGCTGCTATTTGTACATCAGGCAATATAGTTGATGAAGGCGCGGTAATTGACGGTAAGTTTGAACCATCAGAACAGGCACCAGTAACTCCGATATCTCCAATTTCATTTACTGAAGAAGCACACTGATCAAAACCATCATCAGTTGGTAACTCAACAAAAGTTATACATTCTTCTACTGTTAAACAAATATTACTGCTTGTGGCATAACAAATTGGACCTAAGTTTATTGGAACAATTGTTTCATTTAAAGCATTTAATGTAGAAACCGCTGATTGTACAGAATTAATTGGTGTACTTAATGAACTGGCAAAATCTAAAACTTCTAATAAATTATTTAAACCAGGTTCGCCATCATTATCACCAGCCAATAGTGAAGCTATTGGTGCACAAGGTAATAAGTCTGGAAATATGAAATCTAAACCAGGACATAAACTGTTAGCTGTTTCTAATAAAGCTTGTATGTCTGCTAAATTATAAGCAAATGCGGTATAACATACAATATCATCTGGCATTAATGTAGAAGCATCAAAACTTCCATCATCAGAAACTGTAACTAATGAGCCATTAATTTCAACTGCAATTTGCACATCGGGCAAAATTGAAGATGAAGGTGGGGTAATGACTGGTAAATTTGAACCATCAGAACATATTGTTGTTTGGCCAATGTCTGCCATTTCGTTAACAGAAGAATTACATTGGTCATAACCATCATCTTCTGGTGTGCCACCGCAAGCTTCAAAAGCACCTGAATCTATATATGCTTGAAGTATTGCGATATCAGCATCTGAAACAGGTCCTGCCGCACCAATACGACTATTCATAGAAGTAAGCGTTCCACCAGTACCGTCACCAGTTGTGCCACAGGTGGCACCTATTTGAATAATATCAACCAAGTTGGTTCCATCTAACATTTCAGTACCACATTTGTTTCCTCCTACAGCAAAACCTGCATAGGTACTTAAATCTAAACCACCAGCACCGCCTGAATGACAATTTGAAGTAGTGCAATTATAAGAACTAAAAATAGTTGATACATCACTCCATTGATAACTTCCATTTGAACAAGATTGTCCAGAGATGTTGTGAGATACGAGTAAAATAAAGGTATTTATTAAAAATAGTTTAATCGAAATTTTCATATTTTAGAAGACTATTGTTTTTATATGGTGCTAATGTAAGGATATTGCTGACAAATTTTAAGCAAATTTTATTGTTTTTATTAATCTAACTTAATATTTGATCATCTCTGTTAAAAAAACTGTATGGTAAATTGCTGTCTGCAAATAGTACAAACTGATTATTATTAAAAAAAGCAACCAGAGACATCTGATTGCTTTTTTTGGTTTGTTAGCAAATAATTTTTCTACTTCCTGTAAAATGAACCAATATTTTCAGAGGTAAAAGAAAGTTTTAACGCTCCAAAAATCATCATTAATAAAGCTAATGAAATTAAGCCCCATTGTGAAAGTGTTGGTATTTCTGGATTAGAAAAGAAAAATGGACCATCATTTCCACCACCTACACCATCAATTGTAAAAACAATTGGGTCGGTTGAGCCAGTTGTAGCGTAACAAACAGGTAAACTGCTTATATCTGCAAATGCTGCAGTATAGTCTCCACAAGGGAAAGGTCCACCAGGTACGGAAAAACTGCCACTTGCATTAGTTGTAACGGTAATTGATGTTCCATCTGGAGCTAATATAATAATATTAATACCGCTAATATCACAAGCAGGATCGGAGACAACAACTGCACCATTTATTTCTTCTTCACAAGTACTAATACAACTCCCATCATCACAGTTTGCATTTGGGTCAAAGTTGTTTGCAGAAGCATCTGTACAACCATTAACTGGTGTTATTTCATTTATACAAGAGCAAGTTGTAGCATCATAGATACCACCAAACGGCCCCATTGTACAATCGGCATTACAGGTATCGTCATAAGGATCGCAAGCACCTACAGCACCAAAGTTTGGTGCACAAGGATCATCACACATATCAAACATGCAATTTCCATCATCACAGTTTGCATTTGGGTCAAAGTTGTTTGCAGAAGCATCTGTACAACCATTAACTGGTATTACTTCATTTATACAAGCACAAGTTGCAGCATCATAAATACCACCAAACGGGCCCATTGTACAATCTGCATTACAAGTATCGTCATAAGGAATACAAGAACCGTCATCTGCGTCTGCATTTACATCAAAATTATCTGCACACGGATCGGTACAACCAGGGTTGCAGGGCGGAGCGGCACACATGCCATCATCAATACAAGCCGAAGGATCAAAATTACAAGCTGCCGGATCGGTACAACCACTTACAGGATTACAAGGATCTGCACATGTAGCATCACCGAAATCGCAAGTTGCATTATCACAATTGGCAGTAGCATCGAAATTACAAGCAGTAGCATCGGTGCAACCTAATACTTGAGGTACATCTACAATGCAAGTACAAGCATCTGCAGGGTCAATTATTTCTATATCACCTACACAAGGATCGGTATTACAAATTGGAGCTGGTAAACAAGGATCGTTTGGATCATCACAAACTGCATCAGGATTGTAATTACAGGCATTAATATCAGTACAACCTGCAATTCCTCCACAAGAAGGATCGGTAATTGGTAAAATTTGAGAACTTAGCCAAACAAGCCCATCCAACAAATCGACTCCATCGCATATAGCAGTCGCATCATAATCTATAGCAGCGCCCTCGCAAGGATTGAAAGGTGCCGTAAATGGAACATCAACACAAATTTGTGTTCCACCAGCACTTCCATCAACATTTACGCCTTCTACTGTTAATACAGTATTAGCATCAACCATCACATCAAATTCAACACAAAAAGCAACTTCAGTTCCATCAGGGCAAATATTGTTTGGTGGATCTACGCTTACCACAGTAGGGCATATAATACACTCATCTACACAAGTAACTATTTGTTCTGGAATTGTGAGGCTAATTGCACAAGGATTAACTTGTTCTATACTATCTGCATCTATAAAAGTTGTGTAATTTTCGTATAAAGTTTCTGGTAAGATGGCATCCGTTTTTGGGCAACCATCCATACCAGCAGTACCAACATCTGTTAATGTTTCGCAAACAGTTGTGCCGTCTGCTGCTAATATTTCTATTGTGCCCAAAGTTGCACCATCGCAAGCTGGCAGTTGAACCACATTAGCAGACCAGTTTGGATTTGGATATATTTGAACTAAAATAGGGTTTAGGCCAGCTACGGTTAACAAAGGTATAAGATCATTTAAATTATCGCCAGTTTGCATAATTGTAATTGGTGTGGTAATATCTAAATCAAATGCTACAAAATTATCAGGACAGTCGGCATCTAAATAAAA
>ENA-ORXT01000672-ORXT01000672.1-marine-metagenome-genome-assembly--contig:-NODE-672-length-52502-cov-8.326772_pt1 | contig 52502 bp, 41 predicted proteins | sample MGYA00237868_ERZ511482 | MGnify/ENA metagenome assembly ERZ511482
TGAAATCATTCGCTCTTGCCTTGACCTTGAAAAATTATATTCAAAATCTATTATGTCATTTTAAAACATAAATGGTAATTACCCTTAAAGGACTTTAAGCCTTATAAGGGTTTCTATAAAACAAAAAAACCCTACAAACTAAAGTCTGTAGGGTTATAAATTGTTTAAAGAAATAAGACTTAAGCCTTACCTCCGTCTAGTCTGTCTTGTAACTCTTTCAACTTGTCCCAATCCCCTGCTGCTGCTATCCCTGCTTGCTCTGGCCATGTCGTTGGATCATGCATTCTGTATCTGCTTCCTGCTGCCTCTAGAATATCCTTTAGCTTCTGGACATCTGCATCTGCTAGCTTTTGGAAAGTATCCACACCTGCCTCTGATAATTTCTCAGATATTTTCGGCCCTATTCCTTCTATCTTCTTGAGATCATCTGGCTTGCCACTATCATCTGCTACTGGTGCAGAAGGTGCTTCCTCTACCTTTTCTGCTGCTGGTTCCTCTGCCGCCTTCTCTTCTACTACTGGTGTATCCGCTACTACCGCAACTTCTTCTTTTGCCTCTTCTGCTTTGGGCGTTTCTACAGCTGCTTTCTCTTCTGCCGCTGGTGCTTCTGCTGGAGGAGCTGGAGTTTCTTCCTTCTTCTCCTCTACTTTAGGTGGCTCTGGTGTATCCTGTACTTGCAACTTCAGATTAGAAAATCCTGCTAGATCTCCTATCGTAGTCTTTTCGATCCTAGACTGCTGAGACCTTACTGCTGTTTGAGTCTCTCTTCTCTCTTGTGCTTTCTCTGACCTTACTGTTCCTTCTGCTTCTCTCTTGATATCATCTATATATCTAGAGTGTGAAACTAGGATTCGCTTATCATCTCTGTTAAACTCGATTACTTTGAAGGTTAACACCTCATCTACATTTGCCATCTGACCGTCTTCTTTCCTGATGTGCTTATTAGGCGCATATGCTTCTAAGCCGTACGGAAGTGATACGATAGCTCCTCTATCTTCTTTTCTGATGATCGTTGCTTCGTGGAATGACCCTACTGGGAATACATTTTCGAAGGTATCCCATGGATTCTCCTCTAATTGCTTATGCCCAAGTGATAGTTTTCTGCTATCCTGATCGATCTCCAATATTTGGATATCAATAGTCTCCCCTACTTTACTAAATTCTGATGGGTGAGCGTATCTCTTGGTCCATGATAGGTCAGATATGTGTATCATACCTCCGATACCTTCTTCCAACTCTACAAAAACACCATATGGCGTCAGGTTCTTCACCTCACCACTGTGCTTAGTACCTACCGGATACTTCTCTATTACTTGAGACCATGGATCTTCTGATAATTGCTTTATAGAAAGTGACATTTTTCTATCTTCTCTATCTATGGTCACCACCTTAGCATCGAATTCTGTACCTAGTGTAAAGAACTCTCTAGCATGTACTGGGTGGTTACTCCATGTCACCTCAGATACGTGAATAAGACCCTCGACTCCAGGAGTAATCTCTAGGAATGCCCCGTAATCTTCGATATTCACGATCTTTCCTTTGATGATCTTTCCTTCTCCTATCTCTTTGTCCAAGATATCCCATGGATGAGGCTGTAGCTGCTTCAGACCAAGAGAAATTCTTTTCTTATTCTCATCAAAATCAAGTACAACTACATTCAACTTCTGGTTGAGCTCGATGATCTCTGTTGGATGATTGATTCTTCCCCATGAGATATCTGTGATATATAGTAGTCCATCTACCCCTCCTAGATCCATAAATGCTCCGAAGTCCGTGATATTCTTCACGATACCTTCTAGAACTTGACCTTTCTCTAGTTTCGATATGATGATCTCTCTTTGTTCTGCAAGATCTGATTCGATCAATGCTTTATGAGATACAACTGCGTTCTTTATAGTCTCGTTTATCTTAACCACCTTAAGTTCCATGGTCTTACCTACGTATGCATCATAATCTATGATCGGCTTGATATCTATCTGTGATCCCGGTAAGAATGTCTCTAGACCAGAACAATCAGCTATCAATCCACCTTTGGTCTTACTTACCACGGTTCCTTTGATGATCGTACCATTCTTGTAAGAATCTACAAGCATCTGCCATGCACCTAGTAATTTGGCTTTCTTACGAGAAAGTACTAGCTGTCCCCTATCATCTTCTCTTGCTTCTACATATACTTTGACCTCATCGCCTATTTTCATATCAGGCATATCCCTGAATTCTGAGAGCGATACTAGTCCATCAGACTTATAGTTGATATCCAATACTACATCACCAGCAGCTATCGATGTCACCGTACCAGTAACAATTTCACTGTCTGAAATAGATGAAATAGCTGTTTCGTACTCTGCTAGATAATTATCTATCTGTGAATCAGTATAGTTCAACTTGTGATCATTACCAATAGACCAATCGAAATCATCGTGAGGAGTTCTTACCTCAGCTTCGAGTTTTGGTCTTTTTGGCTTTGTATCTTCCTCTTCATCAAATACTGCAGTTGTTACGTCACCTGTTTTTGTACTTGTTGTTACTTTTTGTGCTACCAACTTTTCTCCAGTAGTACTAGCTGATGCCACTACTGTTTCTGTAGGGATATCAAGAGCTATTGTTTCTGTTACTGGTGCTGTTGTTGTAGCTTCTGGAGCTACAGTTTCTGCAGCTGTTTCCACGGTTGTGGGTTTTGTTGTTTCTGTTGAATCAAGCACTTTTGGTGTTTCTGCTTGATTTTCAGGATTCTCCTTTTCTGACATGTAAGAATCAAGTTTGTATCTCTTGCCTTGCGACTAGAGAGGGTTAAAAAATAATTTGGAGCGCAAAAGTAAGTTTAATTGACCTATTCTCCAATCTAGGGTATGCAATTCATATCATAAATAAACTTCAAAGGGATATGAAGCTTTTTAGTAAAATCGTATTTTGCGTTACTTAGAAAAAATCGAACATGACAGCAAAAAGACCTTGGTTAGCAATATACCCTGATGGCATACCTGCCAATATAGACGCAGATTCTTATCCTTCGATCGTAGACTATGTAGGTAAGACTTGTGATAAATACGCAAAGAAGACCGCATTCTCATTGATGGGAAAAGAAATCACTTATAAAGAGGTAGATACCATGAGTACCCAATTTGGTGCATATCTGCAGTCTCGCGGACTAGAGCCAGGAGATAAGTTTGCTATCATGATGCCTAATCTATTGCAATATCCTATTGCTCTTTTCGGTGCATTAAAAGCTGGCTTAATAGTAGTTAATACCAATCCGCTATATACTCCTCGGGAGATGGAACACCAGTTCACAGATAGTGATGTGAAGGGAATAATCATAGCAGAAAATTTTGCTTCTAATCTAGAGAAGATATTACCCAAAACCAATATCAAAGTGATCATCACGACGACTATCGGAAGCATGTTAGGTATGAAAGGAAGCATGGTCGATTTTGCAGTTAAGAATATTAAGCGGATGGTTCCTAAGTTTAGCCTTCCCAACCCTGTGCTTTACAAAGAGGCATTAGCTCAAGGGAAAAAATTTACACTTTCCCCATTAGAGAGTAATCCTGAAGATGTGATAATACATCAGTACACTGGAGGTACTACAGGGGTGAGCAAAGGTGCTATGCTTACCAATAGAAATCTGGTAGCAAATCTTCTTCAGATGAAAGAATTCGTAAAGCCATATTTCAAAGAAGGAAAAGAACAAATTGTACTAGCGCCACTTCCGTTGTATCACATTTTTGCATTTACAGTCAACTGTCTCGGTATGATGGATATGGGAGCACACTCGGTCCTGATCGTAAATCCTAGAGACCTCAGCACGATCACTAAAGAATTTAAAAGATATCAAATCACTGGGCTTACTGGCGTCAACACTTTGTACAATGCATTAAGCAATGATTCCGACTTTAAGAGTCTTGACCTTAGTAATCTTGACTTTGCGGCAGCTGGTGGTACAGCACTCCAAAAAGCAGTGGCAGATGCATGGGAAGCAGAAACGAAATGTGTGATCAGCGAAGGCTACGGCATGACTGAAGCCTCTCCGGTAGTAACCTCCAACCCAAAAGGAAGGGTGAAGATAGGTACGGTCGGTGTACCTGTGCCCTCTACCGATATAAAAATCGTAGATGATAATGGAACAGAAGTAGCTCAAGGAGAACGAGGCGAGATATGGGTACAAGGGCCTCAAGTCATGAAAGGTTACTACAACAGACCTGAAGAAACCGCTAACACCATCACACCTGATGGCTGGCTAAAGACTGGCGATGTAGGAATCATCGATGAAACAGGATATCTCAAGATCGTTGATAGGTTAAAGGATATGATCCTCGTATCTGGATTTAATGTCTATCCTAATGAGATAGAAGATGTGGTGGCTCTACATCCTAAGGTGGATGAGGTTGCAGCGATAGGTGTTGAGAGTGAGAAGTCAGGGGAGATGGTTAAGATCTTTGTGGTAAAGAAAGACAAATCTCTGTCCAAGGATGAACTACTAGATCACTGTCGTCAAAATCTTACTGGCTATAAAGTGCCTAAGGCTATCGAGTTTATGAAGGACCTTCCTAAAACTAATGTTGGGAAGATATTGAGGAGGAAGTTGAGGGATAAGTAAGGGTCTACAATTTGAGTCTTCTTCATCCTCTATCCGCCTCAATCCTACGGATTAAGCTGCCTTTCTCCTTACTCTATGGAGAAAGGAAAAGTTAGGAATTAGCTTTTATGGATTAATTTTTGACTACAAGTTGAATTAACTTACTCACAATGCCCAGGATACCTAGGACTAGGAATCACGTCACGAATATTACCCATGCCAGTGATGAATAAAACCAACCGCTCAAATCCTAACCCAAACCCTGCGTGCTTGCAAGTACCGAAACGTCTAGTATCTAAGAACCACTCCATCTCTTCTTTAGGAATATCCATCTCTTCCATACGCTGCTCTAGTTTGCCTAATCGCTCTTCTCTTTGGGAGCCTCCTACTATCTCACCGATGCCTGGGAATAGGATATCCATGGCAGCGACGGTTTTGCCATCATCATTTTGACGCATGTAGAAAGCTTTGATCTCTTTAGGATAATCAATCAATATTACTGGTTTTTTGAAGTGCTTCTCAACAAGGAAGCGCTCGTGCTCAGATTGTAGATCTGCCCCGAATCCTTCTATCGGAAACTTGAATTTCTTTTTCTTATTTGGCTTCGAATTTAGAAGGATATTTATTGCTTCTGTATAGGTCAACCTTTCGAAATCACTATCCATACAGAACTGTAGCTTCTCTCTGAGCGGCATCGGAGATCTTTCATTCTGTGGTTTCTGTTTTTCTTCATCCATCAATCTGTTTTCTAAAAACTCAAGATCATCTTGGTGATTATCCATACAGTATTTGATCACGTACTTGAGCATGTCTTCTGCTAGATCCATGTTGTCATTGATATCTGCAAATGCTATCTCTGGCTCAATCATCCAAAACTCTGCGAGGTGTCTCGAAGTGTTAGAGTTCTCTGCTCTGAATGTCGGTCCGAAGGTATAAACTTCACTAAGTGCTAATGCACCTAGCTCCGCCTCCAACTGACCAGAAACTGTCAAGTGGGTCTTCTTCGAAAAGAAATCTTGTTTGTAATCTGTTGCTCCATCTTCGCTCGGGACATTGTCAAGATCCAATGTTGTTACCTGAAACATCTCCCCCGCGCCCTCTGCATCAGAGCCTGTGATTATCGGAGAATGTATGTATACGAACCCTCTTTCATTAAAAAATTTGTGAATCCCATAGGCTATCGAATTACGCAGTCTGAAGATCGCACCGAATGTATTCGTCCTGAATCTTAGGTGATGCAGCTCTCTTAAAAATTCTAGGCTATGCTTCTTAGGTTGGAGCGGATAGGTCTCCGGGTCACAGTCTCCGTGTATCTCCACTGAATCTGCAGCGATCTCTACACTCTGTCCTTGCCCTTGAGATTCTATGAGTTTACCTGTTGCAGATATTGCCGCCCCAGTTGTGATTCTTTTGAGGAGTGCTTCATCAGTATTTTCTCTGTCTACCACTACTTGCATGGTCTTAAGACAAGAACCATCATTCAGTGCTATGAACTGATTATTTCTAAATGTTCTTACCCAACCTGACACTGTTACTTCTTTGCCATATTCAGTAGATTGGAGTAGTTCCTTGATCTTAGTTCTTGATGCCATCGCGCTTCTTTTGAAATTGAGTGTAAAGGTAAAAATTTGAGGGAATAAATGCCATTTGCGAAGTACCACTTACATGGGAGATAGCTGTAGAAATTACTTTCTAATTGGCCATCCATTCTTCTTGAAGCGAAGACGCATCAAGAAACCGTTACCCAAGGATATACTTCAGGAAAGCTGACACATAAGATTACTTTGTCATTCCATTTACATGCTCAGATCCTGTTGCTTTTGTAAAACAGTCAAGTATATAATAGCAATCCTAAAATCCCTAAATCCTATAAATCTTAGTTCAGACAGTAAGGAAGCGAGCCACGTGCAGAAAGTTAATCTGAAATTTAAAAAAACCCATCGATCTCAGCAATTAAACTAATAGCCTCTTCATACAGTATTTTCATATCAGTACCCCCACCCGCGTAAAGCGACATCTGCACTTTGTCTAAAAGTGCGACGAATGAATCTACTGGTTCAACGCTCACCCCTTTATCTAGGAGTTTAGCTTTGATATTTGAGCGAGAGAGTTCTGATGCTGGGATGAATAGCTTATCTGATACATAACCATATAGTGCATCATTAACTTCAGTATAAAAAGGTTTCGATTGATTCTGTTGCATGAAATTTTGAGCATTACTCATTCTTTGCTTGGCAACTTTCTCGGCTTCTGATTCTCGTTTAAGATCAGGATCTATATTATCTTCCTTTATCAGCTTTCGTTTATATACAAACACGCCTAGCATACCAAACAATGGTAAACTCATAAACACCCAATAAGCTGGCGAAAACATAAAATAGCTATCCTTTTTCCTAAAGGTCGTACTGGTAACGATCGGCGCAAAAGCCAAAGCTTCTTGCTGTATCGCTCCCTCCAAGGTACTATCTCCAGACCCTTGGACTACATTCACAGGAGCTGGCGAACCATAGATAGTTACATAAGCAGCGCTGTCCGCATCAAAGTATGTGAATTCCGGTCTGACCAACAATCTACCTTTTCGTTTTGGGACCATGAGATATTCATAATTCTTAACCGTCATTATTTGATCTCCTCTTTCTACCGTTTCTTCATTGAGCACATTAGGGTCGTATATCTCCCAATCATTGTTTATTGGTTGTGTAGGAGCGATAAGAAATTTACTATCTCCATTACCAGAGATCTGCATCCGCATAGTGATAGCATCATCCGTCGTGATAGATCGCTTATCGATACTAGTCTGTATTGCAAACTTCCCCACTGCCCCCGAGTAAGATACTGGTGCATTCGCAGGTGTGGGTAGAACTTTTATTTCTCCACCTTCTGCCGTTACATTTTCTCGAGTTGTTTTAGTGCTAAAGAAAAATCCTTGTCGCTGATTTTTCAGCGGGATACCAAGTGTCACTGGGATTGGGTCAAACTTAAACGTACCTGATTGCTGAGGGAATAGTGCATAGGTCTTGAGTGTCTTTTTGGTATACTGCACGCCATCCACTACTACACGCTCTGCTCTGTCTCTAAAATTTCGGATTCGATTTACAAAGAAACCATCAAAGGCCTCCTCTGTCCTAAAGTCTGCAGAATTGACATCCTTAGTTGTATACAACACATATTTGAGGGTGATCTGCTGGCCTTTATAAACGATGCTATCCGATTGTTCTAGCTTTATGAATATTGGAGCATCATCCTCTGCTGCTAATTTATCGCTTCCCTTAACTACCCGGATGCTTATCGGTCTAGTCTTGTATAATTTCTTTTTGATGACGACAGATGCAGCGCCTATGCTTTGGTTGCCTAGCGCATCAGCTAGCAGTGTATATCCAAAACTTAATTTCTGACTCCTTCTGCCATTGGATATCGATATCTGGGAGGATTGGCTAGGACCACTCACTACTTTGAATCCCTTAAAACTTGGTGGTTTAAAATTGGCTCCCTCCGCATTTTCTATGGTAAACGTTACTTCTACATATCTACCTTTGACGACCTCCTTGGCATCTGCCGTAGCATAAAATTTTGCATTTTGAGAAAATGAGATGCAAGGCAAAAAAATTATTAGCAAAGCATAGATCAACTTTATTCTGATCATATCTTGAATCGCTTTACTTTTTTCTTCTTCTTGACTCCCACTTCACTATTTGAGGTGATTTCTTCTATCAGCTTGTATGCAGTAGGACTTTGTTGCAAACCATCTGGATTATCTATTGCCGTGATATTAATAGGTTGGGATTCTAAGACTCCTGATTCTGTCTCAATATATGCAGGACCTATATAGTGATTACCTATGTCTACCGGTTTGAGGTAAACAGTATAACTGGCTTTCTGTGTCACCTCTCCATTGATCATACTCATGCTAGATGTAGTGTTAGGTCCAGAAATCAAAAGCATACCTTCTAGCTCTGGCATCTCAAATTTTCCTCCTACATTTTCTAAGGTATATCGTAGCTGTATATAATTACCCAACAAGATGGTATCAGCACTTATCTCCACTAGCACCTTAGCATCTTGTGCTATGCAAGTATTGCTGATCATGATCAAAGAAAGAAAGCTTAGTAGAATATGTTTCATGTTTTAAGTTACCAGTCTTTCTCTGGCTTGGTTCTTTTTCCTGACACCTTTTTTAGTTTTTCCTGTACTTTCTTTTCTTCATTCTCTATGATCTGCAGTAGTCTCTCTGCATCTTCTTTGCTTAGCTTTTGATCTTGCTGCATCTGCTCTTCTGAGGGATCATCACTCACAGGATTTTCTTCTCCTTGCTGCTGGGGCTGTTGATCACTTTCTTGCTGCTGTTGTTGGTCTTGTTGCTCTTGCTCTTGCTGTTGATCATTCTCCTCGTTGTTTTGCTCTTGCTGCTCTTGTTGTTGCTCCTGCTGTTGTTGTTGCTGTTGCTGTTGCTGCTGAGCCATTTTGGCGAGGAATAGGTTCTTGCGTGCGTCAGTATCTGACGGGTCTAGCCTAAGTGATTGCTTGTAGGACTCGATACTTTCTTTAAGTTGTTGATTCTTAAATTGGGCATTTCCAAGATTATAAAAGGCATCACTTTTCTCCGTATCATTGCTAGCTAGTGACGTCGCTTCTTCAAAATATTGAATAGCTTCTTCGTGTCTATCTTGGTTGTAGACTGTGTTGCCTAGATTGTATTTTCCTTTGTGCGATCTTTCTTTTTCTAAGGACTTGCGATAGCTTTCTTCTGCTGCCGCATAGTCTTGGGACTCATAATTCTTGTCCCCACTCCTCAATAGCTTATGCGAGCTCTGTGCTGACACAGCTGTAGCGAAAATGAATAAACAACTAGAAATAAAAATCCTGATCATATATCAATTATGCTTTTTCTAATCTTACCGGATGAATTATTATTTATCAAATACTCTACTAACATCAACAACAAACCTATCGCTAAGAAATACTGAAAGTAACTAGCGTACTCTGTAAACGACCTTTGCTCCACTTCTTGCTTTTCTATTCGCTCTATCTCCGCTTTTAGTTCGTTCACTACCTTTTCTCCTTGCTGTATCAGATAATATTTACCATTACCTGCATCTGATAAGTCTCTTAGCAAATTTAAGTTCAGTTTACTTTTAATTGCAACTCCTGCCTTATCTTTTTTATACTGCTCTCTTCCTCTCTCTTCGTATGGCACATAGCCCCCTTCCTCAGTCCCCACTCCTACTGTGAATATGACCAGTCCCTTTTCTCTTGCTTCCTTGGCTTTAGCTATCGCTTCTTCATCATGATTCTCTCCATCTGTTACCACTACGAGTGCCCTTTGGAATTGGGCATCATCTTGAAAAGCTCGTAGCGCTAAGTCTATAGCTTCAGATATGGCTGTTCCTTGAGTCCCTGCTTGATTAGTGTTAGCACTTTGTATGAATATCTGCGCCGCCGTAAAATCACTACTCAGTGGCATCTGCAAATAAGCATTGCCCGCAAACAGGATCAAACCTACCCTATTCCCCTTTAAGCTTTTGACAATATTGATCGCAAGGCGCTTCGCTCGCTCTAGTCTATTAGGAGAAATATCCTCCGCCATCATACTCTGAGAAATATCCAAGGCTATAAAAATATCTGAGCTCTTAGCTTTTACTTTTTCTTTCTTATTGCCCCACTGCGGATTCGCCCATCCTACAAAAAGAAAGGCTAGCGAAAACAACAACAAAGCAAACTTAAAATATTTCCTTGGCCAACTGAAGCCCGGTGCTAATTGTGAAAACAGCTTGTCTTCGCTCAATTTTGATCTATCTTTTTTTACCCAAAAAACATATAAGATGTACAGCAAGACCAACACGGGAACGGCTGCTAAAAGATAGAGATATGATATTTCTTCGAATCTAAACATCTATGGCAATGATCTTAATACTGACAATCTTAAAACGATCTCGAACAACAAAAACCCAACTCCCCAAAGTAGGAATCTTCTGAACTCCTCGCTGTATCTTTTGAATGTGGAGACCTCTATTTCTGTTTTCTCTAACTTATCTATCTCGTCATATATCGCAGTGAGACTTTCCTCGTTAGTAGCTCGGTAATATCTTCCATTGGTAAGCTTGGATATCTCTCGCAGTAGTTGCTCATCTATCTCCACTCTTGCCATCCCAAAGATATACTTACCATCACTCCTCCTACTAACTGGGGATAAGGCTTGGCCCATACTTCCCACACCTATCGTATAGACTTTTATATCAAATTCTTGCGCGATCTCTGCAGCGGTCATTGGCTTGATATAGCCAGCATTATTGACCCCATCTGTGAGTAGGATGACTACCTTACTCTTTGATTCGCTATCCTTGAGCCTGTTTACGGCACTGGCTAATCCCATACCGATTGCTGTACCATCTTGCAATAATCCACATTGTAGATTATCCAGAAAATCCTTTACCACTCTATGATCTGTAGTCAGCGGACACTGCGTAAAACTCTCTCCCGCAAAAACGGCCAAGCCCAGCCTGTCAAATTTTCTTTTATCAACAAATGCCTTTGCCACTTCCTTGGATACTGATAATCTATCTGGTCTGAAGTCTTGTGCCAGCATACTACTCGACAAGTCCATGACCATCATGATGTCTATACCTTCTGCTTTTACCTCTTCTTCCTTGAGTGTTATCTGAGGCCTTGCTATTGCTGCTACAATGAAAATATAGGATAACATCCTGAGTACTGGCATCAACTTGTGCAGCCAAGTTCGCCAAGTAGTAATATCCGCAATAGACTCAATACTAGACAAAGTAAAACTTACCTCCGTATCTACCTTTTTAAACCAGTACCACGCAGCGATAGCTGGTATAGCTAGCAAGAGTATAAAAAACTCTGGGTTTAGGAATTCTATGTTGCTCAAGAAACTCACGCGATATCTTCGGGACTTATTACTTCCTCAACCTTAGTTTTCTTAACGAATGAAAAAGCAGTGTTTAAGAATTCTTCATGAATCTCCTCTGATGGTTTTGCCTTTGCGAATTTGACAAGATCTGCCACTTGCAATATCGTCTTCAGATCACTCTCATCACTTGGGTCAAAATTACTTTCTTTGAGTGCCTTAGTAATCTCGTCAGTAGAGGATTCTAGGGCTTGGATGTCATATCTGTTTTCGAGGTATTCTCTGATTATGTAAGTTAGCTTGGTTTGGTAAGTTTTTATATCTCCCGTCTGCCACAATTTACTTTCTCTAAGTGTTCCTAGCTTATCCAGTGCGATCTTGTGAGCAGGGAGAATGACTTCTATCTCCTTTGTTACTTCTGCCGGTTTGCTACTTATCTTTTTATAAATGAAATAAATTATTAGAAGCGAAAGCAAGAATCCCAATAGGTAAAAGAAGGGGTAAAAATCCGTTATGTCTTTCTCTTCTATGATAATTGGTTTGATAGGAGCTATATCTATGGAATCAGACAATTCCTGTTCCTTAAATGGTACATCCACAAAGATCTGCGCACCAGTATTAGAGATATATTCTGAAGTAATTCCTCCTAACTTATAAACCACATTTGGCGTCCTAATCACATTAGGCCCAGCATCCCAAAATGAGATCTTGAATGTATTTTCTAAAAGAAGTTGATTACCTAAGGTCGTCGTATCCCAACTTAGCTCGGTGATATCTATCTTTTTGTTTTCACTCTTGTCGTTCCATCTACCCGTTGACATCAATGTATAATCTCCAACCACAGGACCTGGATTCCCGGTCGTGTCAGTTTGCGCTTTCATCTGGGTTTGGACTAAAGAGAATATGCTATCCAAAGCGATAAGATCTACACTTTGCACCTGTACTTGAGGATTTACTTTAGCAGTGATGGTATAGTTAACCTCTTCGCCGAGCTGTACGGTATCTTTAGAAAAACCTGAACTTACACTGATCTGCGCACTAGCAACTACACAAACCATCAACATCATCACAACTACAAATATTCTTCTCATCTCTTTCCCCTGCGTTTAAAAAACTGAAGTAATGTCTTTACATAATCCGCATCCGTTTTGATATGTATGGTATCTGCTCCTGTTTTAAGGAATACACTTTTATAAAAATCTTGGTGCTTTTTAAACCAGTTATTATAAGTATCCCGAAGCTTCCTAGAACTTGTATCTATGACCTTGACCTGACCGGTCTCAGCATCTTTTACTTTGAGCAGTCCGACATTGGGAAGCGCTTCTTCTTTCTCATCATAGATATGGATACCTACTATGTCATGTCTTCTCGACGCGATAGTAAGTGCTGACTCGTAGTTATCAGTTAAGAAATCTGATAAGACGAAACAGATACTTCTCTTCTTGACCACATTGTTAAGGTATACCAGTGCCTTGTCTAGATCTGTACCTTGTCCCTCTGGCTTGTGATAGATCAACTCTCTGATGATGCGAAGGATATGCGATTTCCCTTTTTGAGGAGGAATATATTTCTCTATTCTATCTGTGAACAAGATGGCTCCCACCTTGTCATTATTGCTAATCGCCGAGAATGCTAAGGTCGCACAGACTTCTGTATTTACCTCACTCTTAAACATATTAACCGTACCAAAAAATGACGACTTACTGATATCTACTAGAAAGATAACGGTCAGTTCTCGCTCCTCTTCGAACACTTTTATATGCGGGCTGCCAGTTCTTGCCGTTACATTCCAATCTATATTTCTCACATCATCACCATAGCTATAATCCCTCACTTCACTAAACGACATCCCTCTACCTTTGAAGGCACTGTGGTACTCCCCAGAGAAGATATGCTTACTCAGCCCCTTGGTCTTGATCTCGATCTTGCGTACACGCTTTAGGATATCAGAAGTGTCCATTGATCAGTTTATGAATTCGTTCTTGATGGATTTATTCTTGACATGTTTTTTGATATACTCAAAGGGAATAACAAATTTATTATCCCCAAAGATCACACTGTAGTTACTATTACAGATCAACCCCATTTCACTGATGCTCACATTATCAAATTTATCGCCATTTATCCAGGTCAGCATTGGTCCATCGGGAGCGCCTCCAGACATATTCTTTTTTTGCTCTTTTACGTAGTTTACCATAAATGTCCTGTAATCAAATTTTGATTTGAAAAGATCTTGTAGCTTAAGCATCTGCTGCTCTTTATTATCAAAAATGAAAGCGATCTTCTCCGTATCAGATTTCCAAGATTTAGTATGGGTGATCGTACCTGAGATAATATCTGCAGAAATATAATCTATATCATACCAACTATAGGCTTCAAATTGAAACCGCTCTTCAGGTAAGTCTCCTTCATCATCGAGTATGTTTTTATTGATCTCTTCGAGAAGTTTCTTTTGTACTTGATTAATGTTAGATTCTATCCACTGATTAAATTTAAAACTCCTAGTCACAGGATAGCTGAGGTCTATCATGACCCGATAGTCAGCAAAAGTCTTATGCTTTTGATATATCGTCTGTTCTTTCTCGCCTACGAATAAATATTTAGTGCCATCCTTCTTGAAGAATGTAATGGTCTCCTTCTCATCGCTAAATGGGACCATCTGAAATGTTCGATAATCGGACTCTTTACGAAGCGCCTTTGATTCTACCTTGGTACAATCATCATTACAACGATAATCAAAACTAAAAAACGGGAAATTCTCACCAACTATGTTGATCTTCTTTTCTAATACATCTTGCCATAGATCTATCCGCTTTCCATATGACTTTGCAACTATCTTGACCAATGACTTTTCTTGAGACACGTATTGTTCTGCTTTAAAACTTTCGACTCTGGTAAGGGCAAATTGATGTGATGTTAATTTCTTTATATCCTGCCAGGTCAACTCCATGTTTTCAGCTGAAAACTTCCCCATGATATATCCACTGACCTGGTCATTGGCATCCAGCTCAATAATAGTCAAAGTAGAATCGTCCTCGATATCTCCCTCTAGGGTGAATTGTGTGTTGCTTGATTCATACTTATAGTAGCCACTACAATCCTTACCATCAAATGCAAGTGCTAGCTGAAAAGGATGATAAGTATCTAGCTGTCCCTCATACAATAATATTTTTTTACCTGAGTGCTGCTCTCTAAATTCTTTCAAACCTAGGTCATCCTGAGCAAAGCTATAAGTCCCTGACAAGCAAAACATCAGGAAAGCAACCGATTTTAAAAATATGTTTACACGAGGTAATTGAGTTTTCTTCATTAAGGTACTTCTACGGCATTTAGTATGGTGTCGACTATATCTTCTTGACTTATGTTTTCTGCTTCCGCTTCATAGCTGATACCTATCCGATGTCTGAGTACATCTTTACAGATATTCCTAACATCCTCTGGAATCACATATCCTCTTCGATTTATGAATGCATATGCTTTGGAGGCCAACGCAAGATTTATACTTGCTCTCGGAGAACCGCCATAGTTTATCAAACCTTTCAGATTGTCTATCCCATATTTTTCTGGTGTTCTTGTAGCGAACACTATATCGAGAATATACTGTTCAATTTTCTCATCCATGTAGATCTGTTTGACCAGCTCTCTCGCTTTCATGATCTGTGCAGGGGATACTACATTTGATATTTGCTGAGCAGTCTCTCCACTTATCGTCTTCCTGATGATCTCTCTCTCATCGTCCATTGTAGGATAGTCTATCTTCACCTTGAGCATAAACCTGTCCGTCTGTGCTTCTGGCAGCGGATAAGTTCCTTCCTGCTCAATCGGATTTTGTGTTGCCAAGACTAAGAATGGCTCTTCTAGCTTAAATGTTTCTTTACCGATCGTTACTTGCTTCTCTTGCATGGACTCGAGTAGTGCACTCTGTACTTTAGCTGGCGCTCTGTTGATCTCATCTGCCAAAATAAAGTTTGCAAATATCGGCCCCTTTCGGACTGTGAAATCATTCTTAGAAGGATTATAGATCATAGTACCTATGATATCAGCTGGTAGCAGATCTGGTGTGAATTGTATCCTACTGAACTTTGCATCTACTGCATCTGATAAGGTCTTGATCGCGAGCGTTTTTGCTAATCCAGGAAGCCCTTCTAGTAAGATGTGTCCCTTTGCTAATAGTCCGAGCAAGAGACGTTCTATCATATACTTCTGACCTACTATGACTTTGGAAGTTTCGCGATTGAGGTCGTCTATAAATGCGCTGTCTATATGTATCTGTTGGTTCAGTGCCTCTATATCTACTGATGCATGCATGTCTTAGGAGTTGAGTTTTATATTACTAAAAAGTAAAATTAATACGCTTAAGAATTGAGTTGATGGAAGTTGATACTCGTTTAACTAAAATTTAACTTCAAAAACATGAAGATAACATCATATATAGATTTATTGTAATGTACTTGAATACTATTTAAGAGATAGATATCAATTCTGTTCTCTAATTCCTGATTTCTCAAATAGTGGCTTGATAGGAATATCATTTTGCTTCAAACTATCATATGACTCAAATGCAGGTTTCATAGGTTTGCGAGGAAAATCCAAAGTATCGATCGGACCAGCTCCCAGTTCTATCGCAATGATAGAATCCACGGTAGTCTCTGCTTCTTCCATTGCTTTTTTATAGCACTTCTCTAGTTGCTCCATCTTGTAGTCATTCATCCGTTCCACTAATCGCTCTTGCACCAGTTGCTCTTTATCTTTTTTTACAACCACAAATGATGTGACTAAAACAAACCCAAATACGATCGATAAAATTTTTAGCTGCTTCATTACTTTCCTAGGATGGATTCGATCTCTTCTAGCCTAATTGCTTTTATCGAGTCGATAGCAGAACTCAGCAAAATCGGGTACTGGTCATCGCACAGTGAATCTGCTAGTTTGGTTAAACTATCTCGTTTAGAAAAAAATACAGAATCAATATATTTAATATCATTCCGATCTAAATTAAGAGGCCTATCGTCTTCACAAGCGATCATAGGGAAGAACAAAATGAAAAATAATACAGCAATCATCATTGCTTCGAACTTAGACATCAATGACCTTTTTTCTTAACTCAAAACTTTGCCCTAAGTAAACCTTCCTTACCATCTCATCCGCAGCTAACTCTTCCGCTGTGCCTGCTTTAAGAATATTTCCTTCGAACATTAGGTATGCTCTATCTGTAATAGACAAAGTCTCTTGTACATTATGATCAGTGATGAGTATACCTATATTCTTTGTTCTTAGCTTGGTCACTATGGATTGTATGTCCTCTACAGCTATCGGATCGATACCCGCAAATGGCTCATCCAGTAAAATGAAACTAGGCTCAGAAGCAAGCGCACGCGCGATCTCAGTCCTCCGTCGCTCTCCTCCTGACAACGTATCGCCTATACTCTTTCTCACCTTCTCCAGACCAAATTCATCTATTAATACTTCTAGCTTATCCGACTGCTCTTTCTTGGTCAATTTTCGCATTTCCAAGATCGCTTTGATATTATTTTCCACAGATAATTTTCTGAATACTGATGGCTCTTGCGGCAGATACCCAATTCCTTTTTGTGCCCGCTTGTACATCGGTAGGGAAGTAATCTCTTCATCGTTGAGAAAGACTTTTCCACTATTAGGCTTCACAAAACCTACGGTCATATAAAACGTGGTAGTCTTACCAGCTCCATTCGGTCCGAGTAGTCCTACTATCTCACCCCGGTTCACATGGATCGAGATAGATTTTACAACCTCTTTCTTGCCATATATTTTCACCAGCTTATCTGTCCTGAGTTGCATCGATTATTATTGTATGGTATCCACTTCTATATTCTTAATAAAATCCTGATTGGTCAAAGTTACTTCTAAATCCCAATTCTCCCTTAATTTCTCTAGTTCTCGTATAAAGGTAAACTCTGATTGTTGCTTACGGTCGTAGTTACCTGGGTCCCATCTTCTGTTTCCATTATCGTCTTTGATAACTTCTAGAGAATAGGCCTTAGGTATTAATTCGACGAATGATAATTTACCACTGCTGCTCTTACTTATGTACGACTCTCTTACTTGCTTAGCGCCATCTAATAGGGCTATTACATAGCTAGTAGTACTGTCTAACTCACTGTAGCTCACATGCACATTACTAAGTATCTCCGTATTAACAACTGTAAACTCCCTAGACACACTATCCAAAGAGTGTCCATAGATATCTGTAATAGCACCGTCCATAAATATGATCTGGTAAGTAGAATCCGAAAGCCAGTTACTGGTCAATATCAATGACCTTACATCCAAAGAATCTTTGGTGATCTCAAAATCCACTACTGTGGAGTCCATGACCAATCTTATGCTATCTTTCACAAGGTCTTCAATGGGATATGAAAATTTAAATATTAAAGGTTCTACAGGAATCAACTTATTGCCAGCTGCAAGTGTGTTAGACCTAAGGCTTATCTTTTGCTTATTTAAAAAATCTGTGCGCTTATATTTACGAATAGATATAGTATCATGAAAGTCATGGGTTGGTTCGTGTACGATCAAACTAAATCCAGTATCTACAGGACTGTCATACCAAAGTAATAGTGAATCTTTATTTATCTCCTCAATAAACTCTATCCCATCAATCGAAGCTTTGTAATCAAGAGCGTCTGGGCTAGCGGTAAATAACAATTTGATCTCTCCAAAATTAGGGAGGATCTTTTCCTTAAGAGAAAAATCTGGAGTAGCTACAAAAGTCTCGATAGCGTATTGCTGCCCTACACTATCACTCGCTCCATCTACGATTATATAATCGTCTAAAAATCCTATCGCCTCCGAATCTTGATCATATAAGTAATTTAGATTAGCATCCTTGAGGGCAAACAACTTGAAGGTATCTGCTCTCAGATTCTCAATCTTAAAATTACCTTGCTTGTCAGTACTAGAAAAATAGAATGGTCGCTCCGTCCTTACCACCGTATCAGATAAGTTATCGTATAACATTACATAAATATCTTCTACTGGTTTACCTGTCTTGACATCCACGACACTTCCTGATATAGAGAGCGAATCAATATAGTCTCCTGTAGAAAACACAAATCTGTAATTCTTTAGAATATTCGCCTCTGTAAAATCCCTGATAGCATCTCCAAAATTAATTACGTAAGTCGCATCCTCCTTTAATACTTCTTCTTCATCAAATTGGATAGTTAATTTTTTGCCCCTAGCGGTGATCTTTGGATTTTTATTAAGTGGTGGCGAGATAACTACATTATTAAATATATCCTTGACATCTACGAACTCATCGAAGTAAATTTCCACATCCTGCTTTTCAAAATTGATCTGCTCGTTAGGTGTAGAGTTAATCAAATCGACTGAAGGCTCTTGCTCATCTCTAGGTCCTCCAGTGAGAGACACTGGGTTGGCACAATTAGATAGCAATAAAAATATAGCTACTACTAAAATCGAAATAAAAAATAATCCTTGCTTACTCAATTGTGACGTCCACTGCTTTGTACTGCTATTATACGAATTGATTCGTCATTTTGTTCCTTGGATGATAGAGCATTATAGTATCCTTAAGATATTTAGTATCCAGATGGGTATATATCTCTGTAGTAGTGATGGATTCGTGACCGAGCATATCTTGTACGGCTTTGAGGTCCGCCCCACCCTCTACCAGATGAGTAGCGAAAGAATGTCTAAATGTATGAGGACTAATATTCTTCTCTATCCCTGCATCTCTCACAGAATTTTTGATCATCGTGAATATCATCACCCTAGTCAGTTTCTTGCCTCTTCTATTTAGAAATAAAAAATCCTCGTGATCCTTATGAATGTTCATCATAGACCTACGCGTACCTTCTCTATAGAGTTTTATGTGTTTGATCGCTGATTCTCCTATCGGTACAATCCGCTCTTTGTCATTCTTACCGATCACCTTCACGTAGCCCACGTCAGGAAAATAGTTTGAGATCCTAAGGTTGACAAGCTCACTGACCCGCAAGCCGCAGGCATAGAGTGTTTCTAGTATCGCACGATTCCTTTGACCCTGAGGTTTACTATGGTCTAGCGCTGAGAATATCATTTCTATCTCCTCATAACTCAAGACCTCTGGAATCTTCCTTTCGAGCTTAGGAGAATCTAAAAGTGAGGTCGGGTCATCTTCTATCATATCTTCCATGATGAGGTATTTATAGAATGCCTTGAGCCCAGAGATTATCCTCGCCTGGCTCCTCGCACCCAAACCTATTTTATTGATCCAAAAAATAAAATCCTTTAACTGCTTGCCGCTGATCATCTGAGGAGCAGTAGTTACTTTATGGATAGAGAGAAAAGAGACTAATTTCCCTACATCAGCGGTATAGGCTGCTATTGAGTTTTTAGACAAGGAGCGTTCTAGCATAAGATATGCTTCGAATCCTTTGATATAGCTTTTCCACTCCATTATTCAAATATATTATAATATAACGCAATATGTAAAATCACTATTTTAAGGGATGTCAAAAATGGCTACTCATTAGCTTAATATGTGTAACTTATAGCTGTATAATTGAGAATATGAGATCAGGAACATTAGTGTTTTTAGCACTATTAGCTGTAGGGACAGTTTTAGCAAGTTTATTTATATCATCAGGGTTTTGGTGGGCCATGCTTTTAGTTGCACCACTAGTTTTGATAGGATTCTATGATGCATTTCAAACCAGACATGCGATAACAAGAAATTTCCCGATTCTCGGCAGGAGTCGATATATAGCAGAGTGGTTAAGGCCAAAACTATATCAATACTTCGTAGAACCTGATACAGAAGGTCGACCATTCTCCAGGATATTTAGGAACATTGTATATCAACGAGCTAAGAAAGTCGTCGACACTACGCCTTTTGGGACACAGCTCAATGTCTATGAAGAGGGCTATGAATGGATGAATCATAGTATCGCATCCGTCGATCCTCATACGCTAGAAGCAGACCCTAGATGGACCATCGGAGGACCGGATTGTAAGCAACCTTATTCAGCAAGTCTATTCAATGTCTCTGCAATGAGCTTTGGCTCTCTGAGTAAGAATGCGATCATGGCACTCAATGGTGGAGCAGCGATCAGGAATTTTGCGCACAATACTGGTGAAGGAGGTATCTCTCCTTATCATGACAAATATAATGGTGACCTCATCTACCAAATTGGAACTGGTTACTTTGGATGTAGATCAGAAGATGGAAACTTTAGTCCTGAGTTATACAAGGAAAGGACGGCAGCCGATAATGTGAAAATGATAGAACTAAAACTATCTCAAGGAGCCAAGCCTGGTCACGGTGGCATACTCCCTGGCAAGAAGGTCACAGAAGAAATATCAAAGATCAGGAATGTACCCGTAGGCAAGGATGTATTATCTCCACCATATCACAAAGCATTTAATACTCCGATAGGCTTACTAGAGCTTATAGAGCAAATGCAAGAACTATCTGGAGGAAAGCCTGTCGGATTTAAATTATGCATAGGTCATAAGTCGGAGTTCATCGCAATATGCAAAGCCATGATAGAGACAGGGATAAAACCAGACTTCATAGCTGTAGATGGAGGCGAAGGTGGTACCGGCGCTGCGCCTGTAGAATTTTCTGACCGAGTCGGTATGCCGTTCAAAGAAGGATTATCATTTGTGTACGATACCCTGATAGGCTTTGACCTAAAAAAGGATATCAGCTTGATCGCTAGTGGTAAAATAGTGACTGGCTATCATATCTTCAGAGCTATCTCATTAGGTGCGGATCTTTGCTACAGCGCCAGGGCGATGATGATGGCTGTCGGTTGTATTCAAGCGTTAGAGTGCAATACTAATACTTGCCCTACAGGAGTGGCTACTCAAAATGAAAAACTCATGAAAGGATTAGTCGTGGAGGATAAAAAGACGAGAGTCGCAAACTATCACGAAGAAACGATCAAAAGTTTTGTGGAGTTATTAGGTGCTGCTGGTCTCGAGGACCCAGACTTGATCAATAGGTCTCACATATATAAGAGGACAGCCTCTAAGAATTCTAATAGTTATGTAGAGCTCTATCCATATATTCCAAAAGGTTGTCTTCTAAACATAAATACGGTGCCAAAAAGTTGGCAAGCGTACTACCGGCAGGCGGATGAAAATTCCTTTGCTCCTAAGTATGCTGAAGTATATACAGAATAGGCAATTGGCGACATAAACGCTATTTACTTTAACCAAAACCTTTGTTACATTTGCAGCCCTTTTCAAATAGAATTCTTGTAAATAACGCCCCTATTCATACACAAGAACCTGAAAAGAACCTACTAAGAATCATTACTAATTTTTAGGAATACTTTCGATTTTTTTAATTCAGATACCCATGATAAGTACAGACATAGATTTAAAAGCATCGTTACAAGAATATTTTGGATTTAGCACATTCAAGGATAAACAAGAAAAGATCATCGAAAACATCCTTGATGGCAAAGATACATTTGTCCTCATGCCGACTGGTGGAGGTAAGTCGCTATGCTATCAACTACCCGCACTAGTATCTCCTGGGTTAGCATTAGTGATCTCACCGCTGATCGCCCTGATGAAAAATCAAGTGGATGCAATACGCGGATACAACAAGGATAACAGTGTAGCTCACTTCCTTAACTCATCACTCAATAAGTCGGATATCAAACAAGTGAAAAGTGATATCGCCTTAGGCAAAACTAAACTCCTATACATCGCTCCTGAGACACTTACGAAACAAGAGAATATAGATTTCCTCAAAGAGTCTAATGTATCTTTTGTAGCCGTAGACGAAGCGCATTGTATCTCTGAGTGGGGGCACGACTTTAGACCTGAGTACAGAAAGATCAGGAGGATGATAGAAGGTATAAACGAAAACATCCCTATCATGGCCCTGACTGCCACTGCCACTCCAAAGGTCCAAACTGATATCGTAAAAAATCTCAGAATGGACGATGTCAAAACTTTCAAATCATCATTTAATCGAGACAACTTATTCTACGAAGTAAGGCCGAAGGTAAACAAAGACAATGCGATAAAAGGCATTGTAAAATTCATAAAAAAACATAGTGGTAAGTCTGGAATCATATACGTACAATCACGAAAGTCTACGGAAGAGATTGCAAAAGTTCTCCAGGTAAACGGTATAAATGCTGCTCCTTATCACGCAGGGCTAGATGGTAAGACGAGATCTAAGATCCAGGATGATTTTATCATGAGCGACTTAGATGTCATCTGCGCTACTATTGCATTCGGCATGGGAATTGACAAACCAGATGTGAGGTTTGTGATACACTACGATATTCCTAAAAGTATCGAGAATTACTATCAAGAAACTGGAAGAGCAGGTCGAGATGGACAAGAGGGAAATTGTCTGACCTTTTACTCTTACAAAGATATACTCAAGCTAGAGAAATTCCTGAGGGATAAGCCAGTATCAGAGAGGGAGCTAGGCTCGCAACTCAAGGAAGAGATGATAGGATACGCAGAGGCTAGTACTTGTAGAAGAGAGTTCTTACTGCACTACTTTGGTGAGCAGTTTGACATAGAAGGGTGTAACAAGATGTGTGACAACTGTAAGAACCCTAAAGAGTTATTCGAAGCAAAGGACGAAGTGAAGCTAGCACTACAAGCGGTAGAGCAGCTCAAAGAAAATTCTAAAATGAAGGGTCTTGTAGACTTTGTTGTCGGCAATAATTCTAAAGAAGTAAAAGATTTTAAATACGATAAATTATCTCTTTTCGGAAAAGGAAAAGAACACAAAGAGCTATTCTGGACTTCCTTATTCAGACAGATACTCCTAGCTAATAAGATCAGAAAAGAGATAGAGCAATATGGGATATTGAAGTTAACAGATGAAGGAAAAGCATTCATAAAGAAGCCTACCTCTTTTAAGATATCGATCAATCATGATTACTCTCAGCTAGAACAAGAAGAAACTGCAGAGTCGCTCAATGCCTCAAGTAAAACGGCACTGGATAGTAATCTCTTAGTAATGTTAGAAAAACTAAGGAAATCACAATCCGTTAAACACGGGGTACCGCCATGGGTAATATTCATGGATGCTTCACTCAATGATATGGCTACTTACTATCCTATCAGCAAGGAAGATATGGTATCGATATCTGGCGTCAACAAAGGTAAAGCTGACAAGTATGCTGGGCCTTTCCTAAGTTTGATCAAAGAATATGTAGAGGAAAACAACATTGACAGGCCGACAGAATTCCTCATGCGTCAAGTAGCTAATAAATCGAAGTCAAAGGTCGCTATCATACAAGGTGTCGATAAGAAATTACCACTAGAAGATATCGCCTCTAGCAGCAACATGAAGTTAGAGGAGTTACTAGAAGAAATGGATATGATCGTAAGTTCTGGCACTAAGCTTAACATCGACTACTACATAGAAGATAATGTCGATGAAGGGGTAGCCGAAGATATCTATGACTACTTCACAGAAGCAGAATCAGGGAGTGTCGAAGCTGCATTTGCAGAATTAAAAGAAGACGATATCTCTATAGAAGAAATACAGTTAGTAAGACTCAAGTTCTTATCTGAGAATGCAAACTAAGTTTCTTCTATGACCATTCATATAATTAACGGACCTAACCTTAATCTACTTGGTAAGCGAGAGCCTGAGATATATGGTACACAAACTTTCGAAGCGTACTTTGAAGCGCTGAAAGCTAAATTTCCTGATCACGCCCTTCACTACTTTCAGTCTAATCATGAAGGCGTACTAATCGATAAGTTACAAGAGGTAGGGTTTTCTGCTGATGGAATTATCATAAATCCTGGTGGGTATACGCATACTTCTATTGCACTGGCTGATACAGTGGCTGCTATTACGACTCCGGTTATAGAAGTACATATCTCTAACATCTATGAGCGAGAATCATTTCGACATCATTCTTATATCAAGGCTAATTGTATGGCTTCTATTGTTGGTAAGGGTATCGATGGTTATCGAGAGGCTGTGGAGGCACTTCTATCGGAATCTTGATTTTTAGGATTTTGAAATTATAGGATTTACCTTTTAGTCTTTCCCCTTAAAATGGGAAAGCTTAACTGCGATGATTGTCCTTATTCTCGTCTTCAGAAAAGTAAAATTCGCTTTCTATTTAAATTGTTGGTAAATCAATTGCTCTTCTGTCTTAACTATGATTTATAAGATTAGGGGGATTGTGAGATTAATAAATATTATTCTTGTCACTATAACCCCAGAGGCGAGTAATTTTTATAGCCATGGTTACAGGAAATCAACGACTCAGGTTATAGCGATTTTTTTGTGTCAAAAAAAAGTGACAACCTGATTTACGCTAAGGCAATTTAAAAATCCCAATCCCTAATCAAAATTAGAATTATACATATTGAGATCAAGGATTCTTAATCTTGAATTGCCTCCTATTGTAAAGGTCTTCCTAAAGAACAATGCCTTGATACCATAACTCAACGCAAATGCTCCCCCACCCACTACAAATGTATCACTCCCTATCTCAAATCTATCTGTCACATGCAATAGACCCGCAAAGGCAAACCAGACAATCCCAAATTGATTAAGCTTTTTGCTGAGTCCCTTGATCAGATTATTTTCGTGCCTTACACCGATAATGCCATCTAGAGGGACGATCAGATCTTCAAACACGATCGTGCTTTCATTCACAAGAATATCACTGATCACTTTTCTTGTCCATACATCTGGAAAATCCTTTTGCTTGATGAGTAGTGAGCTACCAGGTACATATTTGTAGGTCTTCACTTGATTTACCTTTTCTAACTGTAGGACTACTTGGGCATTTGATTGGTATGAGAAAGATAGGATAAACAAAAACAGCCATATTTTTAACTCTCCCCAGCCCTCTTTTCGATAAAAGGGAGATTTGTGCGCGGGCCCTCCCTTTGTGGAGGTTTGGAAGTTTTTATCTCTCCTCATACTAAAACAAATTAGCAAGTTGACGTTGAAGTTTAATCATTGCTGGTTCTATCTTTTGATAATCTAAAATCTCGCTTGCGATATAAATTGCCATCATAGCCACATGCTTGTCCTTTGCTGCAAGCTGAGTATAGATATTCTCTTTATTTACTCGAAATGCTTCCCGCAGTCTTCGCTTGATAAGGTTCCTGTCTACTGCTCTTTTAAATCTTCTCTTGCTTACTGTTACACCGAACTTGACTGGTGACTCAGGACTCTGCTCCAAGGTTATCTCTTTGAATACTAATTTGATAGGATAAGCATCAATAGCACTTCCCTTTGCAAATAACTCATCGATCAATTTCCTACTCTTTAGCCGTTCTTGTTTATTTAGGGTTAGCTTCATAGATTGAGAAATATTTGAGGTTAATGCCAAAATGTACAGAATTAACTTGTACCGATTTTATCAAAATTCCACCAAATCAATTTGATTCTTTAAATTTCTATCCTGTAGATAAAAAGATAGATGATAAACGTCTACAGCATCTTTTGTGTTACAACTAGCTAAAATAAAGGCTAGGAATAGTTTTAAAAAAAAAGAATCCTAGACTTACGCCTAAGATTCTTATAAAATTTATCTAGAAGTATAAGCTAAAACTTACTTAGCCCCTACTTTTTCGTCAGATACGGTTAGCTTCAGTCTTCCCTTTGCTCTTCTACTCGCTAATACCTTTCTACCATTCTTAGTAGCCATTCTAGATCTAAACCCGTGTTTGTTAGATCTTTTTCTTCTTGAAGGTTGAAACGTTCTTTTCATTTTTTCTGCTTTTATCTAAAGTTGTGCAAAAATAGTCTATTCATTAAAAAGTACAAATAGCAAATCGAAATTAGCTATTCATTGACACTAAGAATTCTTCATTAGTGGTGGTTCCGATCATATGTTTCCTTAAGAAATCCATTGCTTCGTCCGGTTTCATGTCTGCTAAGTGCTTTCTTAGGTGGAACATACGCTGTAACATAGCGTCATCCAAGAGCAATTCTTCTCTTCTAGTACTAGACTTAGTAAGATCAATTGCAGGATACATACGCTTATTAGCCAATGTTCTGTCTAATTGTAGCTCCATATTACCCGTACCCTTGAATTCTTCAAATATCACCTCATCCATTCTAGAACCTGTCTCCGTAAGAGCAGTTGCTAGTATGGTTAATGACCCTCCATTCTCAATATTTCTCGCTGCACCAAAGAATTTCTTAGGCTTTTGAAGCGCATTTGCTTCTACACCACCTGATAATACTTTTCCGCTTGACGGTGATACAGTGTTATAAGCTCTTGCCAATCTAGTGATGGAATCTAAAAGAATAACAACATCATGTCCTGATTCTACTAACCTTTTAGCTTTCTCGATAACGATATTTGCCACTTTAACATGATTGTCAGCTGACTGATCAAATGTAGAGGCAATTACCTCTGCATCTACACTACGCTTCATATCTGTAACTTCCTCCGGTCGCTCATCTATCAAGAGTACTATTAAGTAGCACTCAGGATGATTAGTCGCTATGGCATTAGCTATATCCTTAAGCAAGAAAGTCTTACCAGTCTTAGGCTGAGCAACGATAAGTCCCCTTTGTCCTTTTCCTAGCGGTGTAAACAGGTCTATCATTCTATTACCAAAATCCTTACCGTCTTCCCTTGTTTTTAGAGTGAATTTCTCCTCAGGAAATAGTGGCGTTAGATAATCAAAAGGTATTCTGTTTTTGATGTCCTTTGATTCTAAACCATTAATAAGAGATACTCTTAATAATGCGAAGTACTTCTCACCATCTTTTGGTGGTCTGATTGCTCCTCGTACCGTATCTCCAGTCTTAAGACCAAACAACTTGATCTGAGATGGTGATACATATATATCATCTGGAGATGTCAGATAATTATAATCAGAAGACCTTAAGAAACCATAGCCATCAGGCATCATTTCTAAGATACCTTCTCCTTCTATCAATCCATCTATATCGATATTAAAAACTTCTGGATCTATACCATCCGTTCTTTTATCGTTGTTCCTGTTATTATTTCGGTTATCGTTTCGGTTATCATTTCGGTTATCATTTCGATTATCTCTACGATCGTTACTATTTCTGTTGTTGTTATTCCTATTGTTGTTATTATTGCTTCTGTTATTATTATTTCTTTTAGCTGGAGATTCCGTTTTAGATTCAGATTTTTCTTTAGCTTCAGGAGCATCTGCTTCTACAGCGACTTCTTCTCTTTCCTCTTTTTCTTCTTTCTTTTCTGGTTTTTTTCTGGGAGCTCTTTTCGGCTTTTCCTTTTTGGCGTCTGGTTTAGCAGCTGCACTTTTCTTGGCTGCTGGGGCTTTTGTTTTTACTTCGCCTTTGACAGCTTGTTCGTCTAGTATCTTATAGACTAGTTCTTGTTTGCTTAGCTTTTTATAGCTTTTCATTCCGAGATTCTCAGCTAGGTCTCTGAGTTCTGGAACCAACATGTCGTTGAGTTGTAAAATATCGTACATGATCGTTTAAATGTTAGATGTGATTTGTTGAAAGTATTTCTACTGGATAATTAATTAAATGTTCCGTGAATTTTAATTAAATCTACCGTTGGAATTAAAATAAGACTGGAATAATGCTCAACTAGAATGGTTAAGCTGATGCAAAAATACATTTATATTTGGATTTACGTTTAGAATTTTAATCATTCAAGGCTTTTTACCGAGCAAAACCAGCAAATAATACCCGTTTTATGTTAACGACAAATTTTATAAGGTCAAATATTGAATTAGTAAAGGAAGGACTGAAAAAACGTAATTTTTCCGATGAAAATTTGTCCGTACTCCAAGAAATTATTGACCTAGATGACCAAAGAAAGGGACAACAGACCAAATTAGATGAGCTTTTGGCCGAAATCAACAAAATGTCTGGTGAGATAGGAAAATTATACAAGGAAGGCAAAAGCGAAAAAGCCAACTCTCTGAAAGAGCAAGTAGGAGCAATCAAAGAAACCTCAAAAGGACTAGAAGAAGAAGCAAAGCAGACTAAATCAGCTCTGGAGGGCAAGCTATTATCAGTCCCTAATGTTCCTCACAAACTAGTTCCAAATGGTAATTCCGATGAGGATAATGAGGTGACTAGAGATTGGGAAGGAGAAATGCCAAACTTAGGCGAGGCCGCAAAACCTCATTGGGAGATAACTGAAAAATTTGATCTCATTGATTTTAAGCTAGGGGCTAAGCTTACTGGGTCTGGATTTCCAGTGTACAAAGGGAAAGGAGCTAAACTGCAAAGAGCCTTGATCAACTTCTTCTTATCTGAGGCGGATGATGCTGGATATCTAGAGATCATCCCTCCACTTATGGTCAATGAGGCAACTGCGCGAGGTACTGGACAGATACCAGATAAAGAAGGAATGATGTATCATGTAGAAAAAGATGAATTATATCTGATACCCACAGCGGAAGTTCCCGTCACAAATGTATACGCTGGTAAGATTATTGACAACAAGGATTTCCCTATTAAAATGACAGGATATACGCCTTGCTTCAGAAGAGAGGCAGGATCATATGGTTCAGATGTTAAAGGTCTTAACAGATTGCACCAATTTGATAAAGTAGAGATAGTACAGATCACACATCCCGACAAATCTTATGAGGCGCTGGATGAAATGATGGTACATGTCGAAGGTTTACTTAAAAAACTGGAACTGCCGTACCGAATTTTACGTTTATGTGGTGGAGATCTTGGAGTTAATTCGACTTTGACTTATGATTTTGAGGTGTATTCAGCAGCTCAGAAGCGATGGTTAGAAGTAAGCTCTGTATCCAATTGTGAAACATATCAGAGTAATCGTATGAAGATGCGATACAAAGATGAAAACGGTAAAACACAACTAGTGCATACGCTTAATGGAAGTGCTTTAGCCCTTCCTAGAATTGTTGCGGCACTTTTAGAAAACCATCAAACGACAGATGGGGTTAATATCCCTGAAGCATTGAGGAGTTATACCGGATTTGATAAAATTGATTAAAAATTAAAAACACGATAATATTATGAATATAGGTTATATGGTGATCATAGGTGTTACCACACTTGTTGGCTGGCTACTTAGTAGCAGGCTTAAGAGTAAATTCAAGCAGTACAGTCAGATGCCAAATAGTAGCGGAAAAAGTGGTGGAGAGATAGCGTTGGATATGCTGTCACATTATGGCATTAATGATGTCAAGGTCGTCCAAGGACAAGGTTTCTTAACCGACCATTATAATCCATCGAGTAAGACCATAGCACTAAGCCCAGATGTATTTCAGGGTAGGCATGTATCGGCGGCAGCAGTAGCTGCTCATGAATGTGGTCATGCTGTGCAACATGCCAGAGCATATTCTATGCTTAAGCTTAGATCTACGCTTGTACCTGTTGTGCAGATCTCTAGTAGATTACAGCAGTTTCTATTTATGGGATTCATGTTTGGAGGCGCTATGATGGGATCAGGAATGGTTGGTAATTTATTCTTGATAGCACTGGTGGTTACTTTTGGAGTAGCAGCACTATTTAGCTTTATTACTTTGCCGGTAGAATTTGATGCTAGTAGAAGAGCATTGACGTGGCTAGATGAGACTGGTACTACGCATGGTGCTGAGTACGAAGGTGCTAAGGATGCACTATGGTGGGCAGCAATGACCTACGTATCAGCTGCAATGTCTGCACTAGTAATGTTCTTATATTTTGCTTTACAATTAATGGGAAGAGACTAAAGTAATCTTAGCATTCACTTTAAATCACTTCAATAAAAATATATCGAAAGAGGTAGTTTTTGCTACCTCTTTCTTTAATTTGTTCTTTCAATCATACAACTCCACATTATGGATATAGATAATCTTTTAAATATCGGAAAATCAGAATCTGACAAAGCGCTAGATCACCTCAAGGCTGAGCTAATAAAGATCAGAGCAGGGAAAGCTAGTCCAGCAATGCTTGACGGTATCATGGTAGATTATTATGGTACCCCTACTCCACTTTCGCAAGTTGCTAATGTCGGGTCGCCTGATTCTAAGACCTTATCTATACAGCCATGGGAGAAGAAACTTCTTGGTGAGATCGAGCAGGCTATCTTTAAAGCTAATCTTGGTCTTACACCTATGAATGATGGAGAGTTCATCAGGATCGGTATACCACCACTCACTGAGGAACGTCGTAAAGACATGGTCAAGCAGTCTAAGGCTTATGCTGAGGATGCTAAAGTAAGTCTAAGAAATACCAGACACAAGCTGATGGAATTCGTCAAGAAAGAAGTCAAAGATGGTTATCCTGAGGATGCAGGCAAGAAAAAAGAAGGTGAGATCCAAGGTATGATCAAAAGTTATGGAACTAAGATAGATGATTTGATCGCGCTTAAGGAGAAAGATATTATGACTGTGTAATTATATCTGCTTCAAGCAGTGACGCATGATTTAACCTTAGTATCTTGATACGTCCCTGCTTCAAGGTTAAATATTCTTCCTTACTATTCCTCTCTCATTTTTTAGAAAGACATATCTTTTGGATATCAATACATCCTCGATATCTAATTTAGTAAAATCCTTGATCGATCTAAACATCTCTGCAGTTTTATAGATCAGGTCATAAGTCTGAATCTTATCATCTTCTAAAAAGATGATTTTATTTTCGCTTAGAATTTGATAAGACTTCAATCCTTTTATCGGAATATTAAAAAGGTATTGCCCTAGGTTATCAAAGACAAAAAACCCATAAGCTTCGTCGTACAAGAAAACCTTATTTCCTTTTTCTACAAGAAAGTCTGGTCTTATATATTCTAATCCTTCATTGTACATGGTGATGCTTTCAGTCAGTAGACCTCCAGATTTATCTATTTTTTTAAGTTTGTAAACGATCGGGTCATATATCCAGATATTGTTATCATTTGATATTCCTACTGCATTTATATCATTATAACCTAGGTCAAACAACTCATATCTACCTATCTCTCCCAGTAGGTTATCCAGTAGAATTATCGTCTGATAGTTTTCATAAAAGAGCAATAACTTAAGTGGATTGTTAGCATCTACAGAAGTGAGTCTTCCTAGCCGTTCATTTGAGTAAGCAAACTGCATGACAAGATTAGGATCATAACGCATAAGTTCGTTCCGGCTAGAGATCACGTATAAATATCCCAGCTCATCCAGCGTGAACCCATTAGTCCTCATTACTATATCATAATCACTTTCGTCAGTTTGCTCCTCTAGCAATTGAGTCTTGCAAGATGAAAATGGAATCATCAATCCTAACAAGAAAACAAGTCTAACCATATATCTTACCATCTGGATTTCTAAAGAATTCTATTTTAAGATCACTACCATCAAAAACCGCATAAGACCTAGTATTGATCCACTCTCCTAAATTGATATAACGAGCAGATCTATTTTTTATCTGATGATCAATAGTTAAATGTCTATGTCCAAACAAATAGTAATCTACTTTGTCAAGTTCCTTATGCGCCTTTATATATTGGACCAACCATTCTTTGTCTTCTCCCATAAACTCATTCACATCCAAATATTTCTCTCTGCTCTTTTTGCTAAAGTATCTCATCATTCCTAGACCCACCTTAGCTGGCAAGAGTGAAAACGCCCATTGACACACGGGATTTGTGAATACCTTTTTCATCATTTTATAGGTATGATCACCTGGCCCTAAGCCATCTCCGTGGCCCATATGAAAAATTTTATCGTTGATCTGCTTCGTGATAGGCGACCTATAAATGGGTATACCGTATTCCTTTTCAAAATAGGACTTCATCCACAGATCATGATTGCCCGTAAAGAAGTAAACAGGTATATCTGCTTCTCTTAGCACTCTTAGCTTACCCAGGAAGATCTCATGCCCCTTAGGAATTCCAGATTTATACTCAAACCAATAATCGAAAATATCACCCAGCAAATATAATTCTGCTACATCATCAGAGATGCTATCCAACCACTCTACGATGAGGATTTCTCTTTCTCTGCTCGATTGAAAATCTATATCCAATCCCAAATGAAAATCTGATGCGAAATAGATTTTCTTATTTCCCATGACTAACGAATGCTCTAGGACTATTTTCTTGCTTTATCAATTCCTCCATTGTCGTCCTTTCTACTTTTGATTTAGCCCAGTTGTATACATCTAAATATAAGAATGCTCTTTTTTCGAATGGATCTTGCTTGAGTACCCCGAGCTGATCAAGCAGTGATCGGAGGTGTATCTTATGCTCTGCTACTGGTTTATTGACGATAGATTTAAAGAATAGTAAAACCGCTTTTTGTAATTTATTCTTATCCTGCATTTTATCAAAGAAGGTCTCTACGGATCTTATCACATAGTCGATGACATCATAGTTATTCATTTCATAATGACACATCAAGAATAACAATCTACTGTATCCTTGGATATCCTCTCTCAGATTTCCAAATTTGGTATTAATGATCTCATTCAAAAAGTCTACCGCCTTTGCAGGATTACGATGACCGAAATACATCCATCCTATCTTGAAATATAGAACTAAGGTCCGATGAGGATCCATCCACTTACTGTAACGATCTATCCTTCGTAGTGTACTGGGAATGATAGTTACACCTTCTGAGAAGGTACCTTCTAAGAAGTGTTTATTAAACCGATTAATATGAACGTAGTAAAACGAAAGCACTTTAGAATTAATAGTTAGTTTACTATAATTAGAGCTTCTAAAATTATCTAGCTCTATGTTGTACTTATGAAAATTATTGACGTCCCTCAGATTATACGCAGACATGAGCACGTAATGGTATCCACGCATTAGCAGATCAGGATCACGCATCAGGCTCTTCTCTTTATTACCCTTGAATATATCCACCCAACTATGCGCACTCTTATAACAATTCTCAAAATCCTGTAGGATGTAATAGTACCATACGCAAGACTGATGATAGTATATCTTCTCCATGAAGCTTAGCTCATTCATGTCAATATCGGGCATCTCACTTTCAAAATATTGTTTTACGTCTTCATACTCTTCTTGGTTCTTGACATGACCATTTTTAATATACCTTCCATGAATAATAATTTTTAGGTTAGACAATAGTACGGTGTTGGAGACTCTTTTGACCCCTTCCTTTGAAGCTTTCACAAGATCAATATTCTTAGTCGTGCCGGTCCGTGTGATATGCCTTGCTTCTATGAATTTTTGTTTTTCAGTGATCTCTAGTAGCAAGAATTCTTGGTCATCTTTGATAGCCATATTCCGAGCCATCTGTAGTATTTTGAGGCTCTGCAGATAGAGTCCTTTCATGTAGAGTATCTTGGCAAAGTCGATATGCTCTCTGATCTTTATACTCTCATCACGCTGGATATACAACATCCTAAGACTTGTAACCAGTTGCTTGTAAAGATGTCGCTTAAGATTAGAGAGTTGACTCTTGTCTATCCCTTTTAGTTTTTTGGTGATCGCTCCTTCATCGAGCTCATCCTGCTTATCTAGCAACTCGAATAGCTTTAAGAACTTCAAGGTGTCTGTACCCTGTATCCTTTTGGAGTAGAGTGTAAAATTCCTCTTTTCCGCCTTAGAAAAGGACTTTACTAATCTAAATAACTGATCCGTTTGGGATATGGGCATAACAATTAAAACTCTTATAAATAGTTGATAAACAGCAAATTACAAATTTTTTAACATTTCTTGGAGATAACAATATCGGTAAAATGTGCTTCCCAAACTGTTACATACTGGATTAAACTTGCAGCAGAAACAATCGTAAAAAGCAAAATGAAAAAAATAGAAGCTATTATCCGTTCTTCCCGATTTGATGAAGTCAAAGAAGCATTGAGCGAAAAAGGAATCAACTTCTTCACTTTCATGGAGGTAAAAGGCTATGGTCACCAGAAAGGAAAAACCCACACTTATAGAGGTGCTGTATACGATGTAGGGTATATAGCAAGAATGAAATTAGAGATCATGGTCTCTGAGTCATTTGTCCAGTCAGCGATCGATGCCATACTAGCTTCTGCTAAGACCGGAGAAGTGGGCGATGGTAAGATATCTATCATAAATCTAGACGAGATCGTACAAATAAGAACTGGACTTAGAAATGAATCTGCTATTAATACTAATTAAGATATAAGAGAACTTTTTTTCATAATACCAACAATAGAAATCAAAATGAACGAAGAAGCATTATTAAAGGCAAACGAAGCACTAGAAGCGGCAAACCAAGCAATGTTTACAGCTAATAACACTTGGATGCTAGTGGCGACGGTGCTTGTATTCATCATGCACTTAGGATTTGCAACCTTAGAAGCAGGATTTGTACAGAGAAAAAATGTAGTCAATATATTATTCAAAAATGTCATGATCATTGCTATCGGTCTATTGACTTACTATATAATGGGTTTTAACCTTATGTATCCTGGCGGAGACGGTGGTGGATGGTTTGGTTTTGCTGGATTTGGATTGACTAATCCAGAAGGCGCAGCTGGCTTGATCGAGTATGCAGATGCAGGTTATTCCTATTGGACAGATTTCATATTTCAAGCGATGTTTGCAGCTACTTGCTGTACGATAGTATCAGGTGCAGTAGCAGAGCGGATCAAGCTTGTTCCATTCCTGATATTCTGTGTTTTATTCGTATCGATATCTTATCCTATCACAGGGATGTGGAAGTGGGGAGCAGGATGGTTAGATGCAGCAGGCTTTTATGATTTTGCAGGTTCTACTATTGTTCACTCAGTAGGTGGATGGGGAGCACTTGCAGGTATCATATTGTTAGGAGCTAGAAAAGGAAAATATACAGATAAAGGTATCAGACCGATCCCTGGTCATAGTATGCCATTGGCAGCTATAGGAGTATTCTTACTCTGGTTCGGATGGTTTGGATTTAATGGAGGGTCTGTACTTAGTGCAGATGCAGGATTAGTTTCTTTAGTGTTCGTCACAACTGCACTCGCAGCTGCGGCAGGAGCTATAGGTTCATTCGTAGTTTCATTAGGCATGTTCAAAACATTTGATCTATCAATGGCGCTTAACGGTATACTCGGTGGTCTAGTAGGTATCACTGCAGGTGCTGACCAGATGGGACCAGGAGCTGCGATCCTAGTAGGATTTATAGCAGGGTGTATTATACCGATGTCAGTTGTATTTTTTGATAAAATGAAATTAGATGATCCTGTAGGAGCAACATCCGTTCACTTGGTGTGTGGTATCTGGGGTACGCTTGCAGTAGGACTCTTCGGAGAGTTAGCAGGCATGACTCAGATCATAGCACAGTTAAAAGGAATAGTGGCTGTAGGCGTATTCACATTTTTATTTGCCTTCATTGTATTCTTCGTGTTAAAGATAACTGTAGGCATCAGAGTACCTGAAGAAGAAGAAGTTGCTGGTCTTGATATTGCAGAGCATGGAAGTCCCGCATACGTTGGTGTAAATCAAGCAGCATTCTCTACAGCAAAAGGATAAAAAATTAATTAACAATAAAAAAAGCTCCCAGCGGCAACTGGGAGCTCAATTACTAAAACAGAAAAAACTGTTCTTTCATAATACCATTATTAAAGTTAGGTAAAATTAGGGCAGTTTTTAGCTAAAAATAAATTACTAAAAACAACTTAAAATGAAAAAATATCTACTATCACTAGCAATGATTATCTGCTATACTACTATCACTTATGCTCAAGATGACCTTACAGAAACCGAAGAAGAGCAAACTTCAGCCTTAACATTTTCTGGGTCAGTAGATGCTTATTACAGATCTAATTTTGGCGGTGATTTTAATGCAGCACCAGGTACTTCATTTGCAAACCTTCCAGGGTTTGCATTAGGTATGGCTAACCTCGTAGCTTCTCAAGAAGGCAAGAATTTTGGCTTTACGGCAGATCTTGTTTTTGGACCTAGAGGGGAAGATGCTACTTTTCTATCAGGAACATTGCGACCAGCAGATTTATTAGGTGGAACTAGCAATAGTAGCAGTATATTAAATCAGTTATACGCTTACTGGAATGTTAGTGATGCATTCACCTTGACACTTGGGAATTTTAATACATTCTTGGGGTATGAGGTGATATCACCTACTGGCAACTTTAATTATTCTACTTCCTACATGTTCTCCTATGGACCATTTTCTCATACTGGTCTTAAAGCAGATATCACTTTGAGTGAAGGATTCACTTTGATGGCAGGTGTGTTTAACCCTACCGATGCAACAGAGTATAACCCTACTAATGACTACGCAGGTGGTCTACAATTAGGCTATGAATCTGGAGGTTTAGGTGTCTGGCTTAATGGATTATTCTCTGATGGTTTTTCACAATTTGATATTACAGCAGGATATGATCTATCAGAAACGATCTATGTAGGTTTAAATGCTACAACGGCTTCTGATAGCTTTACTGGAATTGCAGGTTACTTTCAAGTAGCTGCTTCTGATGCACTTAAGCTAGGACTGAGAGCAGAAAGCTTTACAGATAAAGGAGCCGTATACAAGGCAGAGGATGCGACAGAAGATGTCAACATATTTAATTTTACCGTCTCTGCCAATTATACGGTAGGGAGTTTGACGATCATTCCAGAATTCAGGATCGATTCGTTTAGCGAACCAGTTATTCCGGATGGCACAGATATTACTGATGGGTTGAGCTCATTCGTATTAGCTGCCGTTTACGGCTTTTAACTCAGTAAGAAATACACAAATATTTGAAATAGTTTGATTCCTAAATAGTTTTTTCGTGATAAGCCCATAGTCTCTAGAGAGAGAGTATGGGCTTTCTTAGTTTGCTAGCCATATATCCGCTAGATAAAACCTAGACTTCCAATCACAAAGACAGGATTTTAGGATAAGACAGTGTTTTGCTTCTTATAGAAAGTATTACTATCTTTCAACGATTAAGAATCAATGAAAATAATGTTTTGCACTTTCCTCTTGTTAATGACCATTTCTACCGAAATGGTGCACATTGCTTATATACTTAGTTTTGCTCAAAATAGTATAGAACAAATCCACGATATTAAAAGTGAGTGTGAAAACGAAGAAAATAAAGACTTGGGTGAAGAAGTTTCTAAGATTCCCAGCTATCTATTAGCTTTTTGTAAAGACTTAGATTACCAGCCATTATTGGCTAACACTTCTGTATCTATCTTAAAGAATCCATACTGTAGCGTCTCTACTCCTCCGCCAGATCTTATCTAGGGAGTTATTTTCATCTATATTATGCCTGAAGGCAGCTGTACTCATCATCTTATGGTAAAACCCACTTGTTTATGTTTAAGAAATTAGGCTTCGACTTTACTCACATCAAGGGAGATCTTTTTGGCGGATTAACGGCTGGAATAGTGGCCCTTCCTCTAGCGCTTGCTTTCGGTGTGAGCTCAGGGCTAGGCCCAAGTGCTGGATTATATGGTGCGATATTTATAAGTTTTTTTGCAGCCCTATTCGGCGGGACCAGCACCCAGATATCAGGACCTACCGCTCCGATGACCGCAGTGAGTATGATCGTAATTGCAGGTATCGTCACTGCTTTTGATGGAGATGTGAGCAAGGCCCTGCCAGCCATTCTTACCGTATTCATACTATCCGGCCTCATACAGATCGGACTGGGGTTCATGGGCTTAGGCAAGTATATCCGATATATCCCTTATCCAGTTGTTTCTGGATTTATGACAGCCATCGGAGTGATCATCATCATCACACAGATATTACCATCAGTAGGCTATTATCCAAAAGAAGATGCAACCTTTGTAAATCAGTTTAAGCCATTTGCGGAGGAAGTGATCTTAGATAATATCCTCAAAGAAGAAGCAGGTGAAGGAATCTTAGTCCTAGAGGATTTTAAAGAAACAATTAAACGCGCCAAATCTATCACAGAAGCCGACATCCTCAAGGAATCACAAACCATGGCAGGGAGCGAAGCTTCAGGAATCATAGGATCCGTAAAAGTAATGCCGAGGGCATTAAAAAATATAAACTGGTTAGAATTCATACTAGCGCTATGTACGATCATTATAATTTTTGCTTTCAAAAAAATAACGACAGCCATACCAAGCACCCTAGTCGCCCTACTTATCATGTCTGGAGTAGCAATAGGATTTGGGCTTAACTATCGGACCATCGAACAAATACCAAGTGGTCTACCACTACCCAACTGGGAGATCTTTACCAGTTTTGATATTAACAGTATAACTCCTTTTATTTTCACAGCGATTACGCTTGCCCTCCTAGGAGCCATAGATTCTCTACTGACGTCCGTAGTCGCAGACAATATGACCAAGACCAAACACAATCCTAATAAAGAATTAATAGGACAAGGAATAGGAAATACGATAGCAGCTATATTCGGAGGGATTCCAGGAGCAGGGGCAACTATAAGAACTGTAGTAAATATCAACGCAGGAGGTAAGACAAAACTATCTGGAATGGTCGCTGGTCTCCTGCTACTATTTATTCTCTTGGCCATAGGTCCTATAGCATCTAAGATACCAGCTGCAGTACTTGCAGGGATACTTATCACTGTAGGTATAGGCGTCATGGACTACAAAGGATTGAAAGCGATTCCTTATATGCCGAGAGGAGAAGTCATGATAATGATCATTGTATTGATCTTATCCTCAGTTTGGAATTTGGTTTATGCCGTTGGCATTGGATTAGTGATAGCATCACTAATGTTCATGAAGCAGATAGGTGATCTCACGGCTAAAAAATCTGCGGTATCCTCACTTGACGAAGATGAGGCATGGGATGATGAAGAGGACTTCCCGGAAACACTCAAAGAAGAAGTCTTTATCAAACATATAAATGGCCCTTTGTTTTTTGGGTCATCCACAAATTTTCAGCAGTTAAGTCAAGCTATTCCCAATACTGCTTCGGTAGTAATCATCAGGATGGGTAAGATGGATTATATAGATCAGACAGGTCTCTATGCACTAGAAGATCTTCTGATCGACCTAGCGAGCCAAAATATCAAAGTCTTGTTTGTAAATGTGCAAGAGCAACCCAAGTACATGCTAGAAAGAATAGATGTGATACCAGACCTGATTCCTGAAGATCAGGTTTTCAATTCTTTTGATAATTGTTTAAAGTGGATCAAAGCGAATGTAAAAAATGTACATCCTCCCAAACCGCCAAACTATGAATCACTAGTGTAGAAGTGATTTAACACATATTTTTAAGTGACTTCATAAATAAATTTTATAACTCAATAAAGTAAATCAATATGTCTATAGCATCAGAAAATACACAAACGCAAACTAAAGATTCTCAATTGAATCTCAGCCCTGTATCAGCACTAGAATATCTCAAGGAGGGCAATCAGCGTTTTGTAAATAAGACAACAGTACAGCGAGATCTGCATCAGCAAGTATCAGATACTGCGACAGGTCAGTTCCCATTTGCAGCGATCGTCAGTTGTATCGATTCCAGAATTCCTACAGAGGTGGTCTTTGATCAAGGGATAGGTGATATCTTCAACGCTAGGGTGGCAGGTAATTTTGTAAATGAGGATATACTAGGTAGTCTAGAATTTGCTTGTAAGCTGGCTGGATCAAAAACTATATTGATACTAGGGCACACATCTTGTGGTGCGGTCAAGGGTGCATGTGATAATGCGCAACTCGGTAACCTGACTCAGATGCTACAGAAAATAATGCCCGCCGTTGATGCTACCACTACAGAAGAAAACGAAGAGCGAAGCTCGAAGAACTTAAAGTTTGTAAATGAAGTGGCAGAGAAAAATGTGCGCCTTACGATGGAGGCAACAGCAGCGCAAAGTCCAGTATTAGCCGAGATGGTCAAAAATGGTGAGATAAGTATTGAAGGAGCTATCTATGATGTCAAAACTGGAATTGTAAGCTTTTTGTAAAAAAACACGATCTGGTAATAAAACAACAATCTTTTTATTTATCAATATTTTTGAAAGCTTATCCTTGTTAATACTCAAATAAGAAATTTTATTTGGTATTTGGTTGGAAATCAAACCTTTCTAAGATTTTTACTTGCCATAAAATAACTTGACTTAATCTTAATTTGGTAAATAGCGATTCGTATCCTTGAAGTTCTGTTAAAATTTTTCTATTTTAATATTCACGGAATATTATATGGATACAACTATGGAACAACAGAAGGGAATGTACGTGCCTCAGCTCGAGAGCGACGCATGCGGAACGGGGCTGATCGCCAATCTAAATGGATTAAGATCAAATGAAATAATCTCTAATGCCCTCACCATGTTGGAAAACATGGACCATAGAGGGGCATGTGGATGCGAACCGAATACTGGAGATGGAGCGGGTATCCTTACGCATATCCCTCATGAGTTTTTTGCCAGTCAATGTTCTGCTTTGGGTTTTGAATTGCCTGCAGCTGGCGCGTATGGCGTAGCCATGTGTTTCTTACCAAAGAATGAAATAGACTATGACAATAGTAACCTCGCAATCAATGAGTGTGCCACAGCGCTAGGATTTACGATCATCGGTAGGAGAGCTGTGCCAATAGATAATAGCATGATAGGTGCATCTGCTCTTGCTACAGAGCCAGATATAGAACAGATCTTCTTTAAGTACAAAGAAGCACTTAGCGCCAAAGAGTTTGATAGAAAGTTATTTGTTCTCAGAAATCATATCACACATACTGTCAATAGAAAATTTGAGGAGGCTGCAAAAGAGTTTTATATAGTCTCTTGTTCTAGTAGGGTGATCATATACAAAGGCCAATTGACATCGCTGCAGGTAAGATCATATTTTCATGACTTATCTATACCGGAGTATCAATCAGCTATCGCACTGGTCCATTCAAGATTCTCTACTAACACAGTCCCTAAGTGGAAACTTGCCCAACCGTTTAGATTCGTCTCTCACAATGGAGAGATCAATACTATCCAAGGAAATATCAACTGGTGGAAAGCAAGAGAAAAATTGCTTGAGAGCAGTATGTTCACAAAAGAAGAACTAGACATTGTATTACCTATTTGTGATGGGATCGGCTCTGATTCTTCTAACTTTGATAACGTCCTTGAGTTCTTAGTTCATAATGGTCGATCCATACCACATGCACTGATGATGATGATCCCCGAGGCGTGGCAAAACGATGCTTACATAGCAGATTACAAAAAAGATTTCTACGAATACCATGACGCACTCATGGAACCATGGGACGGACCGGCCTCTATCACGTTCACAGATGGCACCTTGATAGGAGCCACTCTCGACAGAAATGGCTTAAGACCTTCTAGATACCTATTGACAAATGAGAATGTACTCATCCTAGCCTCAGAGACTGGGGTATTACCAGTGGACCCATCCACGGTAGTTCTCAAGAATAGACTAGAGCCTGGTAAAATACTGATAGCGGACCTAGATGAGCATAGGATCATTGGCGACGAAGAACTCAAAGATGTGTTATGCAAAAGAAAACCGTACAAAGAATGGCTTAATGACTCTAAGCATGAACTATCAAGTCTAAAAATAAGCGGTGTTAATGGCTTACCTAAAAGTGATGTTCCACTAATACAACAGCAAATAGCTTACGGATTCATCAAGGAAGACAAAGAACTATTGCTCAAGGCAATGTCTGAAAACGGGAAAGAGCCTATTGGTTCGATGGGTACTGACATCCCGCTTGCAGCACTCAGCAAATACGCACAGCACATCGCAAGCTACTTTAAGCAGCAGTTTGCACAAGTGACCAACCCGCCGATAGATCCGCTACGTGAAGCAGATTTTATGACACTCAAGACTTATCTAGGTGGTTGTAAACACGTGCTAAACAAAGATGAAAATCAAGTAGAATTCATTAGACTAGAAAGCCCAATACTTCGAAACAGCGATTTCAATACACTCTACCATGCAAAAGGAGATATATTCAATAGCATTGAACTAGACTGTACTTTTAATGCAGACTATAGCTCAGGAGGTCTGCTATCCAGAATCACGGAATTGTGTAAAGAGGCCGTTGTCAGTATAAATTCAGGATCTAACTTAATAATACTTTCTAACAGAGGCATATCTAAGGATAGAGCAGCTATCCCTTCACTGATGATCGCCGGTGCTATGCACCACCACCTCATCAAAGAAGGGCTCAGAATGCAAGCATCGATCATAGTAGATGGAGGAGATATCATAGAGACTCATCACTTTGCTACTTTGGTCAGTTATGGTGCTGATGCTATCTACCCGAGAGTTGCTATAGACTCACTAAAGGATCATGGAGATGGACAAAAACAAGGAGAGGGTAAAATATTAGTAAAAAATTATTTGAAAGCCGTCGAGAAAGGACTACTTAAGGTAATGTCCAAACTTGGTATCTCTACGGTACTCTCTTATAAGGGAGCGCAGACATTCGAAGCGTTAGGCATAAGTATGGAAGTAGTGGATGTATGCTTCAAAGGCACTATATCTCGTATCCAAGGAATGACTTTTGATATGCTTGCTAAGGAGGCCCTGACCAAGCATCGACTAGCCTTTGAAGATGAGGCTAACAATACCTATCTCCAAGACCTAGGTGTGTACCAGTGGAAGAGACGTGGAGAGTACCACTTGTTTAACCCGACGACCATCCATCTACTGCAAAACAGTACGATGAATAATGATTATCAGGTCTACAAAAAATTTACGGACGCAATCAATAAGCAAGAGCATAATGCTTGTACGCTCAGAAGCATGTTGGACATCAAAGCTGGCAAGGCTATCCCTATAGAAGAAGTAGAATCTGCGGAGAAGATCCTTACTCGATTTGCTACAGGTGCTATGTCCTTTGGGAGTATCTCTCATGAAGCACATACCACACTTGCGATTGCTATGAATCGTATCGGTGGCAAAAGTAACAGCGGTGAAGGAGGAGAAGATGAGAAAAGATTTGAGAAAAAAGAAAATGGGGACTGGGAACGATCAGCGATCAAGCAAGTGGCATCAGGAAGATTCGGGGTAACGATAAATTACCTGACCAATGCAGAAGAGCTACAAATAAAAATGGCACAAGGTGCCAAGCCTGGAGAAGGAGGACAGCTACCAGGACACAAAGTAAATGACTGGATAGCAAGAGTAAGAAATAGTACACCAGGTGTAGGACTTATCTCTCCACCCCCGCATCACGACATATACTCAATAGAGGATCTTGCACAATTGATATTTGATCTCAAAAATGCTAACCGAGATGCTAGAGTCAGTGTAAAATTAGTCTCAAAAGCGGGAGTTGGAATCATCGCTTCGGGTGTGACCAAAGGACATGCAGATCATATTTTGATATCTGGTCATGATGGAGGGACAGGTGCTTCACCGCTCAGTTCGCTAAGACACTGTGGACTGCCATGGGAGCTAGGACTATCAGAGACACATCAGACGCTAGTCAAGAATAAACTGCGAGATAGAGTACGAGTACAAGTAGATGGGCAAGTAAGGACTGGTAGAGACCTTGCGATCGCGACGATGCTAGGTGCAGAAGAATGGGGAATAGCTACTGCTGCACTAGTAGTAGAAGGATGCATCCTCATGAGAAAATGCCACCTCAATACCTGCCCTGTAGGTATCGCCACTCAAGACCCAGAATTGAGGAAAAAATTTGATGGGAAAGTAGAACATGTTGTTAATTACTTCCACTTCCTAGCTCAAGACTTGCGAGAGATCATGGCTTCTCTAGGATTTAAAACAGTCGATGAGATGGTAGGCAGATCCGACCTCCTCAAAGTAACTGATAGAGTAGATCACTGGAAGCTCAAGAGCCTTGATCTAGAACCGATCTTATACAGAGACAGATTAGCTGGTCAATTGACAGAATACAAGAACATCCCTCAGGACCACGGTATTAGTGAAATATTAGATAGAAAGCTAATCGAGTATTCCGAGCAGGCACTTGGAGACAAAGTATCTATCCAAAGTGTATTCCCAGTGATCAATACTGATAGAGCGGTAGGTACGATGCTGTCAAATGAGATCTCTAAAATGTACGGTGCTGAAGGGTTAGAAGATGATTCTATCAACTTCAGATTTAAGGGTTCTGCTGGGCAGAGCTTTGGTGCATTTGGCGCTAAGGGACTGACATTTACCCTAGAGGGAGATACTAATGATTATTTTGGGAAAGGCCTCAGTGGTGCTAAATTGATATTAGTGCCAGATAGAAATAGCAATTTTGACCCGGCACAGAATATCATTATCGGTAATGTATCCCTATATGGTGCTACCTCTGGCGAAGCTTATATTAAAGGAATGGCTGGAGAAAGATTCGCTGTTAGGAACAGCGGAGCTAAGACTGTAGTCGAAGGGGTAGGTGCGCATGGATGCGAGTATATGACTGGCGGCATGGTAGTGATCCTTGGAGAGATAGGGAGGAATTTTGCAGCAGGTATGAGTGGAGGTATAGCTTACGTCTATGACCCGAGCAATAACAAAGAACAGTACTTCAACAAAGAGATGGTTTACCTAGAAGTCCCAGAGGAAGAGGATTTTGGTGAATTGAGAATACTAGTGAGGAATCATTTTAAATATACCGGTAGCGAGAAAGCACTTAGCATCTTACAATCATGGGATGACTCAAAATTTCAGTTTATCAAAGTGATGCCTAAAGAATATAAAGCAGTACTAGAAAAAATGAGATCAGCTAAAGCATTAGAAACAGCAAGCATAAAATAAGTAGACATGGCAGACCCTAAAGGATTTATGAAATATGAAAGAGATCTTCCCAAAAGAAGACCTGTAGAAGATCGTGTAAATGATTATAAGGAGATCTACGAAGAAACGTCACAAGAAATGAATCATGCTCAATCGGCAAGATGTATGGATTGTGGTATACCTTTTTGTCATAGTGGTTGTCCACTAGGAAATATTATTCCTGATTTTAATGATGCAGTATATAAGAACAACTGGTTCGACGCTTATCAGATCTTATCAAGTACTAACAACTTCCCAGAATTCACAGGAAGGATATGCCCTGCGCCTTGTGAGGCTGCTTGTGTCTTAGGTATCAATAGTGACCCAGTAACGATCGAGAATATAGAGAAGAATATCATCGAAGAAGCATTTAAAAATAACTGGGTCTCCCCAAATAAGCCAACGACCAAAACTGGAAAAAAGGTTGCAATCGTAGGATCAGGTCCAGCAGGTCTTGCAGCTGCCGACCAGCTAAACAAAGCAGGGCACGACGTTACAGTATATGAAAGAAATAATAAGATCGGTGGATTATTAAGATATGGAATCCCGGATTTTAAATTAGAAAAAACGGTGATTGATAGAAGGCTGGAAGTAATGAAAAAATCTGGTATCGCTTTCGAGGTAAATGCTGATGTAGGTAATAATATAAAAGTGGAAGACATAAAAGCTGAGTACGATGCTATCGTCTTGACCGGTGGATCTACAGTCCCACGAGATCTTCCGATAACTGGCCGAAAGCTGAAAGGCGTACACTTCGCCATGGAGTTCTTAGAACAGCGTAACAAGCAGGTCGACCAACAAGAGGGTATACAATCTAACATAAGCGCAACTGGTAAGCACGTAGTCGTCATCGGTGGTGGTGATACTGGAGCAGATTGTGTAGGCACATCTAATAGAGATAAGGCAGCATCCGTAACTCAGATAGAGCTGCTATCGAAGCCGCCTTCTGATAGAGCGGCAAGCACTCCATGGCCTGTATGGCCTATGCAACTCCGTACGTCATCTTCCCATGAAGAGGGTTGCGATAGAGAGTGGGCTTTGTTAACTAAGGAATTTGTCGGCGATGAAAATGGTCATGTGAAAGGCATGAAGATCGCACAAATAGAATGGAATATAAATCCTGGGACTGGCAATTCTGAGTTTATGGTTGTCCCAGATACACTCAAAGAGATTCCTTGTGACCTTGCTTTACTAGCAGTTGGCTTTGTACATCCTCAACATGAAGGATTGCTTGAGAAAATAGGCGTAAGCCTTGACATAGCAGGTAATGTAGCTTCTAATAAATATCAGACTTCGGTTGATAAGGTGTTTACTGCTGGAGATATGAATCGTGGTCAATCACTTGTCGTCTGGGCTATCACCGAAGGTAGAGAAGCTGCTATAGAAGTCGATAAGTTTTTGTCAGGAGGGGTGTCTGTGTTGGAGACTAAGGAAGCGTCTATGTTAATGGTCTAAATATTTAAAAAAATTAGCTTGACCAATTGCGTTCGAATGAACTGCTTTCCGAATTGTGAATATTAAAACCAAAAACTTAAATTTCAATAAGGTTTTGATATTTCATCATTCTAAGCTGCATCTTGCTTTAGCCTAAGAACATTTTGTCAAAATGAAAATCACCTTTCTCCATACATCGTATGGTCATGTAGATCGATTCGAATCTATAGTAAGATCGATAGATAACTCAGCACAAACCGAACATCATGTCAATGAAGAACTTTTGGCCTATGCAAAAAATAATGGAGATGTTGACACAAAAGGATTTAACGAACAGCTAATAAAAATTAGAAATGAAAATGAGGGGCGCATCATATGTACCTGTTCAACCTATGGTGCTTTATGTAACGAAGACGAAGAAGTCTATCGAATAGACAAACCTATAGTTAAGTATGTTGTAGAAAACTATTCTAAGATAGGAATTGCCTATACCATTGAATCAACAAAAAAAGTCAGCAAAGCACTACTAGAAGAAGTTGCGAGTAAAACTCATAGATCAATTGAAATGATTGAAATAAATTGTCTATCGAGTTGGGATTGGTTTGAAAAAGGAGATCTGAGTAAATATGAAAGAACAATAGCTACACAGATCAAAAAATTAGCTGATAATTGTGAAGTTATATTTTTAGCTCAAGCATCAATGGAAGGTGCGAAAAAATATCTTTCAAAAGAGAAGTACGAGGTCGTCTCAAGTCCACAATATGGAGTAGAAACATTCTTAGCGCACACTAAATAAAGAAAGGAACTCTACCTTTGCAGAGCCCCTTCTTTGTAATGCTGATTAATGGCCGAGGGCCACTAAAAAACCCCTAAAAGAACAACTATTATACTCTTTAGACGAGGTTCATACTATCCTGATATCAAATAAAATAGCTTTAAATGGATATTAACTAAAGGGTTAAAATGTATTAATCTTTGCCTTCCGGGAACTTTTGGGTAAATAAGAAAACACTATATTAAATTCTATGAAAAACTATCAGAAAATAGGGCTCGTATTCTTCATTGTCTTCTTAGCCCAACAAATCGGATTTTCTCAAAAAAAACGAAAAAGAGTTTCTGAAAAGGAAATTAAAATAGAGAACCTGACTCAGATAGAATTGATACACGGTAAACACGCTTACCCAGTCGCATTCCTTCGAAAATTCAAAAGGGATAGCTTACAACTCTATACTACTGTAAATCATCAAGATGAATCCTATACCTATATAAAGAATACTGTTTCCTTATATGATTTTGATTACATCAAAATAACTGATAAGAAAGAGCGATTTAAAAAGTCCTTTCTCTGGGGTTTAGGGTTAGGTTCGATTGCTTATGTTGTAACGCAACAAAGATCTAAAAATCCTCAAGGTGAAAATATCAGAGGGTCAAGCGGTATAGTAGAAGGAATACATATAGGACTTATGGGGTTTGGTGTCGGGATACTTGTCTATAACCATGTCATCCACAGGGAGCTTAGCATTAGTGACCAGAAAAAACGCATAATCAAAAAATTAAAGTCTTTCTGACACCCTGGCGATCGGACTCTATATTCTAAATAAGATTTTGTAATTAACTTTTCCTACTCTTATAGATACTGATTACTAACCGTAAAAAATACAATTGCTGCTAATCTAAACGGTATGATCATCATACTCGATTCCAGTCGTCCTATACTTAGCTTTACTCTTGAACAAAAAGCCTCCTGCTAACCCAAAAACAAAGCCTCCAATGTGTGCCCACCAAGCAACCCCCGACGTAGTAGATGGGCCCAACGACCCTAATCCGCTAACCATCTGCTCTCCAAACCAAAGCCCAAGAAACACCCAAGCAGGCCATCGCAACGTCATGATGAAAGCCCATATCTTGATCTTAGATTTAGGATACATGACCAAGTAAGCTCCGAGGACAGCTGATATGGCACCACTAGCTCCAAGAGAAGGAATAGACCCAGGGCACGCCGTTTCACATGCATTCAAAGCGGGGCAAACCATGCAGCAATTTTGCAAGATCTCCGCTGCCGAACCATCAAAGAATAAATGGCCAAAAGAACCAGCAACACCACCGAGCAAATAAAATATAATGAACTGTAAATTACCAATAGTGGCTTCTACATTATCAGCGAATATCCATATGAATAACATATTACCAGCAAGATGCATCCAGCCTCCATGTAAGAACATACTTGTCAATATGGTATAGTATCCTTTACCATTTGCGATATCATTGGGTATAGTAGCATAATCACAGATGAGGCTTCCTGGAGTAGTAACTTGTATCAAGAATATAATAACATTAACTAAGATCAGCCCATAACTAAAATAAGGCTTAGACCCACCAATTACATTATCGTCGCCAATAGGAATCATATATCAAACTTATTGATAATATGAATGTAAGGCTAAATTCTTATAAGAATATTATCTAAATGATGATTAACAGCAGTCCTAGAAATGGTTACCGAAAGACCTCACATATTTGCATAAAAAAAGGCCAGCAAGAAAAACTTACTGGCCTCATACGAGAGTAACATTTCATACTCTAATTAACTATCACGAATCTTTGGATTCCTGAATATCTTCCCGTTTTTACCTTGAGGTAATATATGCCGGCTTTATAATTTCTAACATCAAGTTTGAACTCGTCGTCTGCATTCATTTCATTAGAATAAAGCATTTGTCCATAGTTATCATAGATCGACACTTTATGCATTTCGTTTATGTCATGATTCAGTTCGAAGTTGATCTCTGAATTTGCAGGTACTGGGAATATCTTAACACTAAGCTTCTCTTGAGGATCAGCTACAATTCCATTCTCAGCACATAAGTTAGGATCTGTCTCAGTCCAATCTGTAGATAGATCGCCATCACCATCATAGCTTATAGACCTTCCTAAACCAAATGTAGGCACTGAATCCAAAGCAGTCCATATGCCTGCATTAATGGCTACACTGGCTCTTCCATGATCACTAGAACCCCACTGTACATAATCAATGATCTCATTACTGTTAGCGAATAGGCTTGATTTATAAAGTCCTAATTCTCCATCCTGCCCAGACACTGATATAATGTCCAACTCGAGTGTCAAAACTTCTCCCGGCGCAATGATATAATCATCTCCTCCACATACTATGGTTAGACTATTTATTCTTTCATACTGAGGACGGTTACATAGCCAATACGTACCGACATCTATCGACGAACTTCCGATATTCAATATTTCTACTCTATCATTATCAGACACTTCACTGATAACTGGCACCCCTACTATACTCAAGCAATCATCACCTCCTACCCTATTCACAGCTATCGAATTAGACAGACCAAAACACCCTGATATGCTTGATAGTGATAAACTATCCGGAATTAACCCCTCTATATCACCACTAAAACTCACATTCCATATTAAGCATGAATCTATCCCCGCTTCTTCAAAATCCACATCTGATATGTTTGTTGGTAAACCAATAATGTTTTGATCATTATCTGTGATTATCCATCTGTTATTTGATCCTGTTGCTCCATTAAGAATCAAAGAATCATCTATCATATCCGCTATACCATCGCCTACGCAGAAATCATATGGCCCTCCCACTAAAGTACCTCCTGAAGGGGCAAACACTTCTACTCTAGATGCTGATGAGACACCGAAGCATCCAGATAAAAGAGATAAGTTATTTCCTATAACTACATTCTGAAGAACACCATCAAAACTTATCATCCTGATAAAATATACGCCTTGGTCAACCACCCCAAAATTTACGGTTGTAATATCCTCAGGCAGACCAACGATATTATTCATTTCATCAGTAATTATCCATTGCGTATCCGCACCTGCATTTTCTGTCAACACGATCTGACCATCTTGCACAAAATCATCCTCACTATCTCCTATACAAAACATGAAAACACCAGAGATCAATCTTCCTCCTACCGCATCACAAGTAGGACAATCATCACCTGTCCTCCTAGTAACTACTATAGAATTAGAAAGTGCAAAACAACCAGTCACATCTGATATAAGGTTGTTACCTAGCGCTAAAGCTCCGATAGGCCCCATACCACTCAAATGCTGTAACACACATGTGCCGGCAGGAGCAATATCAAAATTGACAGACGAGGGATCCTCAGGAAGTCCTAGTATCACACCATTACTATCAGTCACGACCCATTGGAATGTTTCGCCCATCGCACTATCCAGTGTAATGGCATCCATCGCAATCGTATCTGCGATCCCATCTCCTACACAAAACTCGAATGGTCCTCCTACTATGTTTCCTCCATTGACATTACATTCTTCTACTGGGCAATCAAGGCCAGATAATCTATTGATCCTTATCGGATTAGAAAAATTAAAACATCCGATTAAACTATCAGCACTCGCACCTATCACCCCTCCACTTAGTGGACCATCAAAGCTAAGGTGCCACACAAGACAAGCACCTGCAGGAGCGTCTTCAAAGTTTACCACTTCATAATTAGCTGGCAAGCCTAGAATTATTCCTAACGTATCAGTGACTACCCACTGGGAGTTTGATGTAAGACTATTACCAGATAAAGTGATAGAGTCTATAGGAATAAAGTCAGACAAGCCATCTCCTACACAAAACGTAAATGGACCACCGGCCAGCAAACCTCCTATAGGCTCTGTACGATTAACGGTTATAGGATTAGAAAGTGAGAAACAACCTACTAGGCTATCAGCATCCATACCTATAGCAGCTCCTTGCAATCCATCTTCAAAACTTAGATGCCATACTAAACAAGTACCTGCACCGGCATCATCAAAATCTACATCTGACGGTAAAGCCGGCAATCCTAAAATCACACCAGCAGTATCTGTGACTACCCACTGTGAGTTAGTTCCTGTCTGGCCAGTGAGTGCAATACTATCTACTGGTATATTATCTGCTATACTATCGCCTACACAAAAGGAGAATGGGCCTCCTGCTATAGTTCCTCCTTCGGGTTGGGATCTTTCTACCGCTATAGAATTAGATAAGGCATAGCATCCACCTAGGCTATTTGCATTGGCCCCAATCGCAAATACCGTAGTACTATCTTGATAACTTACACTCCATATCAGACAAGTACCTGTACCCGCATCATCAAAGTCTACATCAGTAGGTGCGTTTGGCAATCCTAAGATTATTCCTTGGCTATCTGTAACCAACCATCTTTTATTAAATATGGTGTCTCCTACAGTCAATGTAATAGCACCTGAAGGAATATTATCTACTATACTATCGCCTACACAAAAGGAGAATGGACCTCCTCTCAAAGTACCTGGTATGGCATCACAAGGTAGAGGACAATCTTCTCCTGAATTCCTTACGACCTCTATCGCATTAGACAATGAGAAACATCCACTCAGGTCATTAGCATTAGAATCTATCTCTGCTCCTACTAAACCATCTTCAAAACTCAAATGCCATACGAAACATATACCTTCTTCTGTATCTTCAAAATTGACATCCGATGGGTCATTCGGTAGGCCTATAATATTACCTAAGTCATCTGTGACCAACCACTGTGAGTTAGTTCCTTGCTCGCCACTTAAGACAAGCCCTCCCATAGGAATATTATCTGCAATGCTATCCCCTACACAGAATGTGAATGGACCGCCAACAATGGTTCCTCCCATTGGTTGGTTCCTGTTTACTCTTATTGGGTTTGAAAGATTAGCACAACCGACTATATCATTTGCATTGAGACCAACTGTAGCACCCATCAGGCTATCTACAAAACTCAGATGCCATACTAAACAAGCCCCTGATCCTGCATCATCAAAGTCTACTGCTGATGGACTACTCGGCAGACCTAAAATATTGCCTAGCGTATCTGTCACTACCCATTGCGAGTTACCTGAGTTACCTTCTAGTGTGATTCCGTCCATCGGAATATTATCTGCTATACTATCCCCTACACAAAATGTGAATGGACCTCCTGTTAGTGTTCCACCTATCGGTTGATTTCTTGTCACGGATATCGAGTTAGACAATGCATAACAACCTCCAAGGTTATTTGCATCGGCTCCTACTTCAAAAACAGTGGTGCTATCT
>ENA-ORXT01000675-ORXT01000675.1-marine-metagenome-genome-assembly--contig:-NODE-675-length-52437-cov-6.462414_pt1 | contig 52437 bp, 37 predicted proteins | sample MGYA00237868_ERZ511482 | MGnify/ENA metagenome assembly ERZ511482
TCTTCCGCACCGGCACGCAGGAACAGGCAGCCGCAGTAATCTCCCGGGAAGTCCTCGCCGCTGTGCCCGGCACCAAGTACGCCTATACTTTTCGCGGCTACGCGGCGGTGAGCCGGACGGTGGAGGTCGTCACCGGTAGGAAGTTCGCCGCGGTCCTGAAGGAGGAACTTCTGCAACCGCTCGGAATGACCGAGACCACTTTCTATCCCGACGCTGATCTGGTGAAGCGGATGCCCTCGCTCGCGGCTCATGCTGTCAAGGCCACCGAAGCGCAGCTTCAGGCCTACCTCGAGCGCTCGCAGGACCGGGAAGCTTTCGTCAACTGCGCTGGTGCCCTGATCTCCTCGCCCGACGATCTCGTCCGGTTTTTCCGTCTTCACGCGGACGAGGGAGCGGTGGGCGAACGGCAACTGGTTCCGGCGAAGATCCTCGCCAGGCTCTACGAGAAGCAGCCGGCGTCGCCGCGCTACGGGCTTGGCTTCAGCCTCGATGCGAAGCGGCCTCAGGTCGTCGGTCACGGAGGTGCCACCGGCACGCAGGGCTTCGTTGATTTGAAAACGGGGATCATCGGCGTGATCCTGACCCAGGCTGGAGCCTCCAACGCCCGACCGTTCACGAGCAAGGCGAAGACATTCATTCTCGAGAAGACCGGTGGGGAGCGGTGCTCAGAGAGCCCCAGTTCCGCAGCCGGACAAGCGAGTGCCCATGGACGGGATTGAAGAAGTTCGCGGATCGCCGCGTTCGCCGTCTCAAAATCTCACGATTTCGGCTGCACTGGAACGAGGCAGTTTGGAGCAGCGCTAAGACTTTTCGCGCAGTTTCTGATGCGTTCGGCTACGATTTGCCTGCCGTTGAAGACTTCGTCACCGCCAAGTCAGCCTTCCGGCCTTCTCCGCTGAGTCGGAGCCACCAGCAGACCACGGCCCAGGTGATCAGAATGAAGAGCAGGGGGGCAAGGCCGGTGCGGAGGTTGCCTCCGATCCACGGCAGCATTTCGCCGCGGTCGACGGCCGCTGAGTCTCTGGCCATGCTCGAGAACTGCTTCAGGCAGAAGACCCAGCCCGCGTGCACGCCGGCCGGAAGCCAGATGGAACCGCTGCGGAGCCGAAGGCTGGCCAGCACCCAGCCGACCGCAAACAGCGTGCACAACTCGGCAAGGAAATCATTCGGCTGAAGCATTCGCTGCAGGGAAACACCGCTCATCCTCCACCCATCCAGCCATTCGACGGTGCGCGGAAGATCTTCTTCGGGGGGATGCACGAAGTGTAGGATGGCGAAGAGAAGGCTGACGAAGAAGATGGCAGGAACCGTCCTCATCGAGCGCAGCACGATGGCGAGGATGAGCCCGCGGAAGAGTGCCTCTTCGAGCACGCCGACAGTCAGGGCCGAGACGAGATGCCCGAACCAGGCCGGACTGCTCCCGGAAGGTGGGCGGGGGTGAAAGGCCGAGATTCCGAGGTAGAGCATGCCCAGAGTCAGGAGAGCGGCTCCGGCAATGAGGAAGCCCGCCAGCCAGTGGTGGCCGGCGCTGAACCAGCCGCCAATCGGTGCCGGTCCGACCCGGCAGTCGAGCTCGCCACCGGGACCGCCGAGCCAGCGCCGGAGCGGCACCAGCACAAGGATGGCAGCCAGCAGAATCGCGCGATCGTAGTAGCGGGTGAACGGCGATGAACCGAGGGACTCGTGCAGATCGGCGAGCCAGGCGTTGTTGAGCAGAGCGCTCCCTTCGAGGGAAGTCGCCAGTGCCTTCGCTCCCCACGAAATCGGCGCGGCCAGACTCGACCCGATCACGACGACCAAGACGAGGCTGAGAAGAATGCGGGCCCAGGGGCGCTCGAGTATGTTCAGCACGGGCTCCGAGGCTTCCATGGGAGCGCGAGGCCTGCAAGCCATTCGCTGGGCGGGATCGGTTTGTTCCCGTTCAATCTATCTCAGGAGCCCGTCTAAAATCACAGCTCCAATTCGAGCGAAAACCTTACGGAGCAGAACCCCAAGGATCAATCCGATGAGAGCACCTGGAATGAAGCCCCATCTCGGGTGGATCAGAAAGCCGATGAAAGCCCCGACTAGAACCCCACCAAGAATCGCGAAAACAAGGTCAAAGTAATCGATACGCTTTTTGCGCTTCGGCGATCGCTTTCGCTTTGTCCTTTGACGGCGGCCAGCGGAATGCTGCTTCATGGTGACCGGATGGGGCTTGAGCGAAGCGGCTTCACGAAGCCTCGAAAGCTACTACTTCTTCTTCGAACTCGGGTCGGAGCGCAGACCTGCGGTGTTGACGGTGATCACGCGGTAGCCCGGTCCCTTGAGAGCGCCTGCGGCGGGCTCGGGCAGAGGGAAGCTCATCGAGCGGAAAGCGTCCGTCGGGGTGCCGTTGTAAGTCATGCCCTGGAAAAGGGGCAGGCCTCTCCGGGAGGGAACGGGGTCGATTTTCCCGATCTCCTTGTCGCCCCGGAGGATGACGAAGCTCTGCAGCCCGCTCTCCAGATCGGCCCGCGCCGTCCAGGTAAGATCGCCGTGTTTGACGCGGACGTCGGTCGGCGCCGGAGGCGGCGTCTGATCCGTCACCCCGCCGGTGGCGACGAACTCGGCCCAAGCGACGGCGAGGGCTTCGTTGGGGAGCCAGTTCTGTTCGGAGCGATCGCCCTTCTCGAGAGGGGCAAGGTCGGCGCCAGCGTCGTAGACTTCTTCCAGCGGCACGTAGACCGAGCTCTCCATGTCGATGTCGCGGAGTGTTCCGCCGCCTGCCTTTTCGGGGAGACGAAGGCCGAGGCAGGCATCAAAAAAAGGAATCGCCAGGTAACGGGAGTCGCGGGTCTCGTGACCCGACTTCGGGTCGGGGGCGAAGGCGATCGGCGCCCCGCGCTTTCGGTAGTCGCGCACCATCGCCAGAGAGCCGGAGTAGGCGACCTTGAAACGCTCGTGATCCTTCTCTTTCAGGCCAGGGTTCGCGATCATCGGAATCTTCATGGCGGCCTCCGGGATTTCGGGCGCCTCCATTTCTCCACTCATCCAGCGGCTGTAGGCGGTGCCGGACTGGAACCAGATCGCGGCGATCCGTTCGGGATGTTCCATCTGAAGAAGGCTCGACCAGAAGCCGCCGCCGGAGTGACCCCAGAGGCACCAGGGCACGACGGCTAATTCGGGGCGCCCGGCGCGCTTGGCGAAGTCGTCGAGGGCGCGGAGGAAGACGGCGTCCGAGCCGTTGCCCGGGTCGCACCAGAGACGGCAGTCCTGCTCCTCCGCCTGGTGGTAGCGGGGCCCCATCAGAGCGCAGTCCCACTTGCGGGCGAGTTCCTGCCAATGCAGGTCATACACCGTGGATTCGGCGGAGCGGCCGGATCCGACTCCGCAGCCGTGCTGCACGACGATGACTCCGCGCAGGGTCTCGGCGCCGTCGGGGATCCAGAGCCGGTGGGTGACCGCAATCTGGAGTTCGCCGTCGGTTTTCGAGGCTGGGTAGTGGATTTCAAAAAGCTCGGCTCGCAGGAGGGGCGAGGCCGTCAGGAGAAGGAGAGAGATTGCCGTGCGCAGGAGCATGGGGAAATCCAACCTTGTCGCAGGGAGGGCGGCAAGAGGTATCTTTGAACGCACCCTGGGGCAATCGACGCCTGTCTTTGACCGTGTAGGAGTCCCGCACCGTCGGGACGATCGGGAGCCGGAGCTGCCAGGCTCCGGCGGACCGCCTCGGCTCTGGGGTCGGCGCAAAGACGCCGACATCGGCCCGACGGTGCGGGCCCCCTACAAATCGAGGGCCGTATTGAGGTTGCCTATGAAATCGAAAAACGGCCAGCCGTGATGCGCACTCATGATCGCTCCTCGTGTGAATCAACGAAGCGGGAGCATCCGATCGGATGCTCCCGCTATCACTGTCGTGCTATACCACGACCAATTTGATGATTTCGCCTACGAGGAAGAAGACGCGGCGGGCTTCTTCCGGGAGGCGGGCTTCTTGGGGGTGAGGACGAGCTTCTTGCCCTCCTTGTCGAAGCTGACGGCGACGGTGGATCCTTCGGCGATGTCTCCTCCAAGGAGCAGATCAGCGAGCGGGTCCTCGAGATTGCTCTCGACGGCGCGGCGCATGGGGCGCGCTCCGTATTCGGGATCGTAGCCTTCGTCGATGAGGAAGTTGGTAGCGCCCTTGTTGAGGGTGATCTTGATCTTCTTCTCCTTGAGGCGCGCGGTGACCTTCTCGACCTCGAGGCCGAGGATGGTCTCGAGCACCTTGCGGTCGAGCATGTGGAAGACGACGAGCTGGTCGAGCCGGTTGAGGAACTCGGGCTTAAAGTGCTTCTTGGCCTGACCGAGGATCTTCTCCTTCATGCCATCGTAGTCGCCCTCGCTGGCACTATCGGTGATGGCGTCAAAGCCAACGCTGCTCTGCCTCTTGATCAGCTCGGCGCCGACGTTGGAGGTGAGGATGATGATGGTGTTCCGGAAGTCGATCTTGCGGCCGAAGTTGTCGGTGACCTGGCCTTCCTCCAGAATCTGGAGCAGGAGGTGCATGACGTCGGGGTGCGCCTTCTCGACCTCGTCGAACAGGATCACGGAGTAGGGCTTGCGACGGACAGCCTCGGAGAGCTGACCACCTTCCTCGTAGCCGACGTAACCCGGAGGCGAGCCGATGAGACGGCTGCTGGAGTGCTTCTCCATGTACTCGGACATGTCGATCTGGATGAGGGCGTCGGAACTGCCGAACATGAATTCGGCGAGGTTCTTGGCGAGGTAGGTCTTGCCGACTCCCGTGGGTCCGAGGAAAATGAAGCTTCCGATCGGGCGGCGCGGATCCTTGAGGTCGGCCCGCGAGCGGCGGAGCGCCTTGGAGATGGCGACGACGGCCTCGTCCTGACCGATGACGGTCTTCTTGAGCTCTTCCTCCATCTGAAGGAGCTTGGAGGCCTCGGCGGACTCCATGCGGTGAAGCGGAACGCCGGTCCATTTCGCGACCGTGGCCATGATGTCGTCTTCGGTGACGTCGATGATGGTCTCCTCGGAAGTGGCTTTCCACTTCTCGAGCATGTCGTCGAGCTTGCGCTTGGTCTTCTTCTCGGCGTCGCGCAGGGAGGCGGCCTTTTCGAAGTCCTGATCACGAATGGCTTCCTCCTTCTCTTCCTGAATGGTGCCGATCTCGCCCTCGACGTCCTTGAGGTCGGGCGGACGGGTCATCGTGGAGATGCGCGCGCGGGCGCCGGCTTCGTCCATGATGTCGATCGCCTTGTCGGGGAGGTAGCGGCCCGAGAGATAGCGCTCGGAAAGCTTGACGGAGGCCTCCAGTGCTTCGTCGGAGAACTTCGCCTTGTGGTGGCTCTCGTACTTGTGGCGGAGACCCTTGAGAATGAGAATGGCGTCCTCGGTGTTGGGCTCCTCGACGCGCACGGTCTGAAAGCGGCGCTCGAGGGCGGCGTCCTTCTCGATGTACTTGCGGTATTCGTCGAGGGTGGTGGCGCCGACGCACTGAAGCTCACCCCGGGAGAGGGAGGGCTTGATGATGTTGGAGGCATCCATGGCTCCTTCGGCGGAACCGGCTCCGACGATGGTGTGGAGTTCGTCGATGAAAAGGATGATATCCTTGGCGCGACGAATCTCGTCCATGACCGCCTTGATGCGCTCCTCGAACTGACCGCGGTACTTGGTGCCGGCGACCATGAGGGCGAGGTCGAGAGTGACGACGCGACGACCGCGGAGAAGCTCGGGGACGTTGCCGACGGCAATCTCCTGGGCGAGTCCCTCGACGATGGCGGTCTTGCCGACGCCGGCCTCGCCGATGAGGACGGGGTTGTTCTTGGTGCGACGGCAGAGGATCTGGATGACACGCTCGATTTCCTCTTCGCGTCCGATGACGGGGTCGAGGTCGCCTTTCTGTGCGAGCTCGGTGAGGTCGCGGCCGAAAGCCTTGAGGGCGGGTGTCTTGCTCTCTCCCTTGGGGGCGCGACCGCCGGGGCCGGATTCGGAAAATTCCTCTCCGGCATCTCCGTCCATCTCCATTTCGTCGCCGGCGGTGAAGTTGGGGTCGAGCTCCTTGAGGATCTCGTTGCGGGTGCGGACGATATCGACGTCGAGGGCCTTCAAGACTCGGGCGGCGACGCCTTCGCCTTCGCGGAGCAGGCCGAGGAGAATGTGCTCGGTGCCGACGTAGCTGTGATTGAGATTCTGCGCTTCCTTGTCGGCAAGCTGGAGGACTTTCCGGACGCGCGGGGTGTAGGGAATCTTGCCGACGACCTTCTCACCGGTGCCGGTGCCGACGTGCTTCTCGACTTCCATGCGGACGGTGTCGAGATCGAGGTTCATCTTGCGCAGGACGTTGACGGCGACGCCTTGTCCAAGCTTGATGAGCCCGAGCAGGACGTGTTCGGTCCCTACGTAATTGTGGTTGAAGCGATCGGCTTCCTTGCGGGCAAGGCCGAGCACTTGCTGAGCGCGTGGCGTAAAATTGTTCATTCGCTGTCTTCTTCTTCCGGGGTTGAGGCTCCCTCGATGTCATTCCCCAGAGGAAGCATATTGGGGGGTTTGAGGCTTTTCAAGCGACGCTGGAGGAAATCGGCCCGAAGGGCGTCGCGCTCCTCCGGTTCGATGGTACGGCCGGCGGCCAACTGCAGGTGGGCAGGCTGGATTTCGGCAAAAAGGGTACGGAGCAGTCCGGCGTTCGGATTCAAAACTCCGAGGTCGGCGCCGAGGCGGAGCATGGACAGATGCTCGAGGGCCTCCTTGGAACTGAGGACGTGGGCGTGTCGGAGGACCCCATAGCCGCGGCCGATGCGGTCGCAGATCATGGCCCGGTTTTCCTCGACCAGCGTGGCGCGGGCGTTGCGTTCCTGAGTGACGATCTGCTCGATCACGCTCTGGAGCCGTTCGAGGATGACGGACTCCTCTTCCCCGAGCGTGTTCTGATTGGAGATCTGGAAGAAGTTGGCCAGCGCCTCGGTGCCTTCACCGTAGATGCCGCGGACCGCGAGGCCGATCTTGTTGGCGGCGGCGACCACCTGCTTGACGTGGTCGGCGAGGACCAGGCCGGGCAGGTGAAGCATGGCGGAGGCGCGGAGACCGGTGCCGAGATTGGTCGGGCAGGAGGTGAGATAGCCAAACTGATCATCGAAGGCAAAGCCGACCTGGCTGTCGAGAACGGTGTCGATCTGATCGATGGCGCGGTGAGCGCCGACGATGTCGAGACCGGGCACGATAGCCTGCATGCGGAGGTGGTCCTCCTCGTTGATCATGATGCTGAGACTCTGGTCTTCATCGACGACGGCGGCGCAGCCTCCCTCTCGGGCGGCGTGTTCGCGACTGACGAGATGGCGCTCGACGAGGAACTGTTTCTCGAGCAGCTCCATCTCGCCGAGCTCAGCGCGGAAGGCTCCCTTCATCTCGGGGAGCGCCTCGACGATGGGAAGAAGTTCTCCGAGCACGGCCTCGCGCTGGGGGGGCTCGGCCCAACCGGGGTAGGAGTGCCCGGGCAGATTTCGCGCCAGACGCACGCGGCTGCTGAGCACGATGTCTCCCGAGGGGCCTTCGCGACGCATCCAGTCGGCGGATGACTTGAAGAGCTGCTTGAACTTCACGGGGCGTCGGGGCTGGAGGTGGGGGTGGAAAACTGATCGGCTTCGGCGCGGAGACGCTGGATCTCGTCGCGGAGGTTGGCCGCATTCTCGAAGTCCTCCGAGTCGATGGCCGAGAGGAGTTTGCCGTCGAGTACCGCGAGCTGCTCGCGAAAGCGCTTTTCGCTGAGATAGAGGGTAGGCACTTTGCCGACATGAATGACGTCCTTGTGCATGGCCTTGAGGATGCCTCCGAGTTCCTCGCGAAAGGTGCTGTAGCAGGAGGCGCAGCCGAGTCGCCCTACGCGCTTGAAGTCGGCGTGGGTGAACCCGCAGTCCTGGCAGCGGGATCCCTGCTCGGAGCTGGCGACGCGATCTTCCTGTCCGACCCCGATGAGGAGGTCGGCAAGATCATAGCCGGTGGCCTCGGTCACCTTGCGGTCCTCGGCGCAGGATTCGCACAGGGAGACCTTCTTCATCTTGCCACCAATGATGTTGGTGAAAAAGACGGTGGCTTTGGCTTCGCAGAGATCGCACTTCATGTCGATGGGGGGCAATCTACGGAGGGAATCGCAGAAAGCCAAGGAGCCGCTTTCTAGGACGATCCCCGATATGCTTTTGTTCAATGAAAAGAAGAAAGACCTACGGGGAACGGCTTTCCATCGACCAGAACTGGCCCTGATCGCTCTGCAGAAGCAGGCGAACAAAGAGAGCGTCGTCTCCCGCGGCACCAGGCAGAATCAGCTGGTTTTTCCCTTCGCGGAGCTGCGGCACAGGGGCTTGATTCTCCCAGGCATCGACAAAGCTCAGACCGTCCCGCTCACCCCAGAAAACGACGGCCTCGGCGTGGCCCCCGAGGCCGCGGACTTCGAATTGGACGCTGGTCTCACCCTGCTCCCGGATCACGCGGGTCGGCTCGATGGAACTCGGCACCCGATGCAGGAACCGAAGATCCTCGGCTCCAAGGTAGGGCGCCGCGTGACTGATCTCAGCAGGGAGGACGACTTCCTTCTCCGGCAGCGGGCGGCGCCATCCCCAGCCCCCGGTCGCGAGCGTGAACCAGCCGTCCTCGGTGATTCCCCGATCGGTGTAGGTCAGGCCGGTTTCGCGATCGACGTCACCCGTGCTCATCCGGTCGATCGGGCTGAGCGTGCCCTCGGTGTCGACCAGCCAGCCGCGATAGCGCATGCGGCGCTCATAGACGCCGGTCCTCTGAGTCGAGGCGCGCCCGGGCACCTCGACGAAGCTACCCAGAGTGAGAGACTCAACAGAGCGGGCCCGACCACCGCGGTTGCTCCGTCCGACGCCGTAGAGCCGCCACCGTTTCTCGTCGGCCGCGTAGAAGTAGCTGCAGTAGGTGTCGTGAGTCGATCCGGGGCCGCCGGGTTCCAGTCGGAGAGCGAGGACCTGGCGCTGCCCTGATCGGCCCTCGAGCGGTTTCCAGTCGCGGATCTTCACGCCGGTTCCCTCGTGACCATAGCCGCCGAAGGTGGCGTCGCGATGGCCGATCGCCAGCAGGTGGGAGAGCTTCTCGAGAGGCGGCGCTTCCTTGCCCCGTCCATAGGACCAAAGCGAGAAATTGAAACTCGAGCCGACCGTCCCGTCGGCATTCCAGGTCGGCCCGTAATAGCCGAAGGGGGTGGTGATGGGCGCGTAGAAATCGAGACTGCCGGGGACGGCGTCCATCTCCATGATCCACAGGCGGGTCTTGCTGCCGTTTGCCCTGTCACTCCGAAAACGCGCGTGCGCGGCCGCCGGGCGCCAGCGCTTTCGGACGACCCCGGCACCTGCAGCCGCTTCTGCGGAAACCTGGATGCGGATCGACCGGAAGACCGCCGCGGCGCCTGGATCACCGGTGCATTCGAAGCGCAGAACGTGCAGACCGGGTCGCTTCACGGCAAGGCGCGCTTGACCGCGTGCATCGATCACTTCCTCTCCAAAGGAGATCCGGCTCGCGTCCGCCAACTGACTCGATGAGTCGAGGTCGACCGTGAGCACTCCGGACTATTCAAACCAGAGCCCCCACTCCGCAGCGTCGCCGCGATCCCACTTGCCGATTTCGGAAAATGACTCGCCCTTGTTCCATTTCGGATCGTCTGGAAAGGCACCGGCGCCCGTTGCTTCAAGACCGAGCTTTGGAAAAAACGCCTCGTTGGGTGTCAGGGCAAGCTCGCCCTTCGGTGCGCGCTGGATCTCGTAGTGAAGTTCGCTCTGCTGGGGATCCACCACCCATTCCGCCGGTGCGCCCCTCTGGCCCTTCGGCAGATCCGAACCAGCCGGGGAGGCGGAGCCGGGCTCCGCGATCGCGACCCCGCAGGAAAGGAGGAGAGTCAGGCGAGGGATCATCGGGGGCAGAGGCCTACCAGACGACTTTGGTGGTCACCTTCCAGAGACACTCTCCGGTCTCCAGACAGGGCTTGCACATGATCTTGCCGTCTTTTTCCCGGTGACCAGTCCTGCGGACCGTATCCGTGATGCGTCCGAAGCCGCCGCAATCCTGACAGCGCCGAGCCACCTGCTCGGTGAAAGTGAAGACTTCGCCGTTCTTGACGAGCGAGAGAAACAGATCGGTGGTCATTTCGGCGGATCCATTCTCGGCGGGCACCGTGGAGACCGTTGCCATGTATTTTGGGTAGGTCTTTGTTTCCGTGACTTCCTTGGTCTTGTAGGAGGTGGTCGCGGCCGGAGCCGAGGACGATCCGGGAAGGGCGATCCCGAAGAAAGTGGCCTCGTTGTCCGAGGATCCGACCGTCTCAAGCGCCGGCTGGCCACCACCTTGAACGGGCACCTTGACCTGACGCACGACCGTCGTCTCGTGCGTGCCGAGGGGCTTGACCAGGAGAGGCTTCGTCAGTTTGCCCCGCTTCAGCGGATCGCCCGCAATGGAGAAAATCGCGGGGCTGCCCTCGTAGATGCAGAGATGGAGCGTGCCGTGGCCATCGGACTCGTCGAGGACGTCGAGAACCCGAACCCGCTCTCCCTCGAACTCGGGCAGCCCTGCGCGTTCCTTCTTCACCATGGCGTCGTAGTCCGCTTTCACCACGGCATAGATGCGCCCGAGATCCTTGCGCGTCTCCGCCACGTTGGGCCGGCCCACTTTGCTGACCCGGAACAGTTCCGTGATCGGAACGATCTCGCGCTTCGCCTGCTTTTTCTGCGCCGACAGGGAGCCCAGCGAGACGACCGCACCAAGCCCGAGAGCGACGAGGGTGAAGAGTTTCTTGTGGGAGGAAATCGCGGCCATGAGATTAGGAAAATGCGTGCGGGCAAGCAGATCTTAGCGCTGCCGCAGCAGGAGAGCTCGCACTCCCTCCGCTGGCAGCTGCTCCGGGCTGGACCACGGCCCGAGAAAATCCCAGCTGACGAGCCTAGTCATTTCCAACCGAGGGGGAGCCCCCTGCGCAGCGGAGTTCTCGATCCACTTCAACGCGACCGTGGCCTCTGAAACCTGTCCGTTCTTCAGCCGGGCGAGAACGGTTTTGGCAAAAGCGCTGCCCTTTGCCGACTCGAAGAGCAGCCCGTCGTCCACGGGCGAGGCAGGCGGTGAGACCCGGATGAGGAGTGAAGAGTGACCGTCCGAGGATCGCCTTGCCAGATTGACTCGGAAGACGGACTCGACTCCCGGCGACGGACGGAGGAGAAAATGAAGCAGCTCTCCATGGGAAGTCTGGCGAAAAAGCGGCCAGTCCAAGAGCGGTGCCCCCTGCGCGCCCCTTCGGAACATCGCCATGGTATTCTGGGCGCCCAAACCTTGCGAGAGGCCCGATTGTCTGAACATGAGACCATTGACTCGAGCCGCCGGCACGATCGGCCCTCCGAAGAGATGCATGCCGCGATTCCGTTCCGGCTGGGGCAGTGGTCTACTCTGAAAGAGCCCGATTCTAAGTCGCGCCAGCCAGGTCGCATCCTCATCGGAAGGGAGAGGACGGTCTGAGCCGGGGAGAAGAGCCGCAACTCGTGAGGCGGCTCGGCTCTCGTCAAGAAAACCAGCCAAAACGACACGCGCTTCCGACTCGGTAATCGGCTCGCCGTCAATGACTTCACGCAGGGCACCTCCCTGACTTTGCGGCGCTGGCACCTTAGCCGGTTCCGCCGCCTTGACCGATTCGACGGTTGGAGCCGGCTGGTTGGGGACCGGCAGACCTGAATCCAGAGGCGGAACCCGGAGATCGTCTTCGGATATGGGAACCGCTCTGGGTGGTGGTTTTGCGGCTGCTGCCTCCGCAGATTCTCGGTTCGCTTTTTCCGGCTGGGGCATCGCAGGAGGTATTTCCTCGTCGTTGATCTCGCCGGATGAAATGGAGACTTGATTCTCGGCCGCAGAGTCGTTGACCTCAGGCGGTCCGGGAATCGGCTTCTGCACGATCGTCTCGACCCCCACCGTGCCAGGCGGCGGCGAGATCGCGGCCGGCGTGCTGGCACCTTTCTCCCCGACCTTCCCCTGCTCGAATTTCGTCGCCCGCCAGTTCAGGAGCATCTTCGCTCCAAGGAATCCCAACCCGAGCAGGGCGAGCAGGAAGAGGGCCTGCATCAGCCGGGGAATCGCGCTAATGGAGGCCGGTTGATCCGACCCATCGCCACGCCGGACTGGCGCCTTCGATGGCGACGCCGAAGACTTTCTCGGTTCCATGGAACGGAACTGCTTCGCGTCGAAAGGTGCTTCCCGAGCTGAGGTCGTCACCTCGGGCGACTGTAATCTGGTCGAACGCGAACGCCGCGAACGCCGCGAAGGAGAGGGGTCAGCTTCAGCAGGCCTGGCCTTTTTCGTCTGCCGCGGAGTTGCTGGAAGAGGCACCGGATCCGCCACCGGCAGCTTCGTCTCCGAAGGCTGCTGGGAAGATTGAAGATGCAGAGTCTCCCCCAGACCGTCTCCTTCTTCCCGCTCGAAGGGGCGAGAATCCTCCGAGAGCTCCGTGGCACGCTCTTGCGGGGCCTCTTCAACGAGTTTGGGGCGACTCGCGAGAACAGCCTCCTCTTGATTCTCGGGCAATGAGATCGTCGGCTTCATTTCCGGAGCCGCTGGAGCGGGGGGAGGTACTCTTGCCTTGAGCTGAAGGCTTGTCCGGCCCGATCCTGAAACGCTGGAGGGCGGCTCCTCTCCCTGTTCGGAAGCCGCCGCGGGGACCGTGGCCGGCACTGAGGTGCGCGACCCCGTCCGGCCCTTCTTCAAGAGTTCGTCAAGGAGGTCCTCCAGGGCAGCGTCGCGCTCCTGCTTGGGGTCGGAATTTTCGGGAGGGTCTCCCATGGTCGGACCTTCTCATTCATTTCCCACCCGATCAAGAAGGGGCTTGTCCGCCTGTCTAAAGGTCGTTTTCCCGGATCTCGAGGAGCTTTGCATCCAGCCGAGCACGCAGATCCTGAAGCACCGCCGCGTGCTCGGGTCTGTCCGCCAGGCTGTCGTACTGACATGGATCCTCCTCCATGTCGAACAGCTCGATCCCGCCCTCGGCCTGCTCTCCGTACTGGAGGTACGCCCACTTGCGGTTTCGAACCAGGAAGGCCTTGCGCATCGGTGCATAGCAGAACGCCATGTCTCGCACCTCCGCGTCCGGGTCATCGAGCAGCGGAGACAGGTCCTTGCCCTCTTCATCCCCTCAGACACCAGTTCGACCCCGCCCGGAACGCCCATGTGGAAGATCTTCGAAACGCGCGCCGCGTAGTAGCCGCAGTTCTTGACATGCTCGGCCCAAGTCGTGCGATCGCGTCGATGTTCGGCGTCCGGCAGACCTCGTTGCCGTAGCACGAAAGCGCCGTGTAGGTCAGATCATCCGAAATGAGAAAGAGTACGTTGTACCGGCCCTTCTCCTCGGCAAGTCCTGCCGATATTCCCAGGACGGCACCGGCAAGGATGAGCAGGACGGCAATCTTCATGCTCATAGAATGACGGCAGCCTGCACCAGCGTCGATCCCGAAAGGCTGAGATTGGAATCTGGACCGTATGAGGCGGGGAAAAGCGTGCAAAGAAGCCACAGAAGGAAGCCGATAAGCCATTGCTTCCCCTCTCATTCTCCGCCATCTTGCGCGCTACCCGATGGCCAAGAAAAAGTCTGCAAAACCCGCTTCTGAAAAGAGCGAGAAATCTCCGAAGGAAAATCCCGAGATCGAAACTTCCGCAGCGGAAGTCGAAGAGAATCCCGAGGATGTCCAGGAAGCCTACGACGGCCCGAAACAGACCATGGCCGAAATGGCCGAAGCCCCCGAGATGCCCAGCGTCGAGGGCGAGTACGGCGCCGACCAGATCGACAAGCTCGAGGGGCTCGAGGCGGTCCGCGAACGCCCCGGAATGTACATCGGCACGACCGACAAGATCGGTCTGCACCACTGCGTCTTCGAGGTGCTCGACAACTCGATCGACGAGCACGTCGCCGGCTTCTGCGACAACGTCTCGATCACCATCAACGCCGACGGCTCCTGCTCCATCGAGGACGACGGACGCGGCATTCCCGTCGAAATGCACCCCAAGTTCGGCATGCCCACCGTCGAGCTCGTGCTTACCAGCCTGCACGCCGGAGGCAAGTTTGGCCAGGGAGCCTACAAATACTCCGGTGGTCTGCACGGCGTTGGCGCCAAGTGCGTCAACGCCCTCTCCGACTGGTTCAAGGCCGAGGTCTCCCGCGACGGAAAACTCCACGCCATCGCCTTCGAGCGCGGCGCCACCACCGAGCCCCTCAAGGTCGTCGGCAAGCTCGACGACCCCAAGCACACCGGCACCAAGGTCAGCTTCTTCCCCGACGCCACCGTCTTTAAAGAGACCATCGAGTTCGACTTCGACTACCTGCGCTCCCGCCTCCGCGAGCTCGCCTTCCTCAACCCCGGCATCAAGATCATCCTCGGCGACGACCGCGGCGAGGCGCCCCGGCGCGAGACCTTCTTCTACGAACGCGGCATCGTCGAGTACATCGAGCAGCTCTCCGAGAACAAGACGGTGCTCAACGAGCAGCCCGTCGTGCTGCGCGGCAAGCGTTCGATCGAGATCAAGACCGGTGTCGAGGATGACGTCTACGTCGAGGTGGTGATCCAGTACACGGACGCTCTCAACGAGACGATCCTCTGCTTCACCAACTCGATCTACAACCCCGACGGCGGCGCCCACCTCACCGGCTTCCGCGGCGCGCTCACACGGGCGATCAACGCCTACTCGAAGAACGAGAAACTTCTCCGCGACAAGGACCCCGCCATCACCGGCGACGACTGCCGCGAGGGCCTGCTCTGCGTGGTCTCGGTCAAGCACCCCGACCCGAGCTTCAACGCCCAGACCAAGGCCAAGCTGATGAACCCCGAGGTCGAGAGCGTCGTCTCCTCGATCACCTACGAAGGCATCGCCACCTTCTTCGACGAGAATCCCAAGATCGCGCGCGCCGTGATCGACAAGATCCTCGTCGCGGCCCGCGCCCGCGAAGCTGCCCGCAAGGCCCGCGAAGCGGTGCGCAAGGACGCCCTCGGCGGACGCGGTCTGCCCGGCAAACTCGCCGACTGCTCGGAGCGCAACCCCGAGCGCACCGAACTCTACATTGTCGAGGGAGACTCCGCTGGCGGCTCCGCCAAGCAGGGCCGCGACCGCCGCACCCAGGCGATCCTTCCGCTGCGCGGAAAACTCATCAACGTCGAGAAGGCGCGCCTCGATCGCGTGCTTCAGAACAAGGAGATTCAGACGATGATCACCGCCATCGGCACCGGCATCGGCGAGCCCTACGATCCCGACGCCGAAGGAGACGATCCCGCCAACACCGAGGACGGATCCTTCAAGCTCGAGAAGGCGCGCTACGGCAAGATCATCATCATGACCGACGCCGACATCGACGGCTCGCACATCCGCACCCTGCTGCTGACCTTCTTCTGCCGCCAGATGCCCGAGCTCGTCCGGCGTGGCTACGTCTACATCGCCTGTCCGCCCCTCTATCTGGTCAAGCGCCGCAAGCGCACCGAGTACGTCGAGGACGACGCCGCCCTCCACGAGATCCTCGTCGAGCTCGGCTCCGAAGGCGTGAGCCTTAAGAACCTCGCAGACGGCAAGGAGATCCCCGGCGACAAGCTGCAGGACATCCTGCGGATGCTCACCCGCTTCCAGAAATACTCGGCCGTCGTCGCCAACAACGGCGGTGACTTCGAGAAGTACCTCAGTGCGGGCGACCCGAAAAGCGGCGTGCTGCCCGAGTACCTGCTCAAGCTCCGCGAGGGCAACGAGGAGACCACCCTCTACCTCAAGGACGAAGACGCCCTGCGTCAGTTCACCCTCGACAACGAGGACGTCCGAATCCTCTCCACCACCGGCCTCGCTGCCGACACCGGTGTCGAGGAGGGCGAAGAGTCGGACGACTCTGAAGACTCCGCAGAGAGTGAACAGGGCGAAGAAAAGCCGGCCGCCAAGAAGGTCGTACCCGGCGCCGTCACCCGGCGCGCCGTCCTTGTCGAGATCCACGAGGCCCGCGCCATCGCCAAGGTCATCGGCGAACTCGCCAAGGCCGGACTTAACATCGAGCACTTCTCTGCCCAGGACAAACCGCTGTTCGAGATCCACGAAGCCAGCGGCGGCAAGAAGAAGAAGAAAGCCAAGAAGGCATCCACCAAGGACCCGCTCATCCCCGCCGAACCCGGCTCCGACGACGAAGACCTCGAAGTTCCCTCTGGCGGCGTGCACCGCATTTTCTCCGTCCCTGAAATTCTCGATACGATCATGCTGATCGGTCGCCGCGGCGTCGAGATCAAGCGCTTCAAGGGACTCGGTGAGATGAACGCCAAGGAGCTCTACTCGACCACCATGCAGCCTGGAAAGCGCAAGCTGCTCCGGGTCAAGATGGACGAGGAGAACCGCGACGAAGCCGACAAGATGTTCACCGTCCTGATGGGCGACATTGTCGAGCCCCGCCGCGCCTTCATCGAAGCCAACGCCCTCAACGTCCGCAACCTCGACGTCTAGGCGTCGGCGATAGGCGAGGTCTTGCGCGAGCGTTTTGCCTTGAAGGTGGAACTCGACGTCCCCGGCGAGTTGCGGGCGAAGCCCGCGCCTCTGGCAACGCTAGCGCGCCGGGACGTCACGCTCCACCTTAAAGGCACGGTGATCAGGGTCTCTTGAGATGCTCCTCTCGCTTACCCGCCGCTCAACCAAGCGCCATTCTCCCAGAATGCCGAATCTGTCCGTTCCATAGAAAAGACAGTCCGAAGTATGGATCTGCTCGGGGCAGGCGAACATGCAGTTCGGAGGAGCCAGCGTACCGGAGCTCTCCGCCGAGCTCTCCGCCGAAGGCATCCGCACGTTCGAGGTCAAGCGGACCGTGGCTTCCACCGAGCAGAAGCGTTGCGAGGGGCAATGGCAGGTCGAGGAACAGGACACCAACACCGAGGGGCTGGCCCACTTCCAGGAGGCAATCCGGGCGGGGACCTAGGCAAGGGACGAAGATTTCTTCATGCGGCGCCACTCCAACATCATCATCACGCACCTGGTGCATGCAAACGAACGCCAGCGCCCTGAGTGTGTTTCTCGGCTTCTTGGCGAAATTGCCAACACCAAAACGACCAAGCCGGAATCGGCAGGCGGGCGCCTGTATCGAACCGGAAGGTAAGCGCTACCGCTACCCCTCCACCTTCATCTTCTCACCGAGCATCGGCGGAAGCGGTTCGTCGATGGCGTCGGCGACGGCGCGCACGAGTTCCGCCTCATGGTCCCCGATCCTGCCGTCGCGGGAAATGGCCGCCGCACAGGCGAGGAGCAGCTGCTTCTTGAGCAGAGGCGCCGCCTGATCCCAGCGGTCGAGAGACTCGTCGATCCGGTCGAGACCACAATGGGCCGGTCCCATGAACTCGAGCCGCAGCTGCGGCCACTCGGCCTGCAGTCCGCGAATCGCTCCCGCGAAGGCCCGCTTGCGATCTTCGAGACTGTCGTTGGCCAGGCCCACGCAGGTGGATAGAATGATCGAGGTCTCGGTCGCCAGTGCCTCGGCACGGTCGTACTTGACCTTGCTGGCGGGCTTCCGGTGGAAATGCCGGTTTAGATGACGGCGGAAAATCTTGCGCAACGCGAACTCAAACAAGTCGATCTGGCCATCCGCCCGGATCAGCTTTTCGGTGATAATGAGAAATCGCTCGTACTCGACCGGTGACATCCGCCGCAGCGCCGGGATCGCCAGATCGACCAGCGCCAGTTTCGAGACGCTTGGAATCCCGGCGAATTCTGCGCTCAGCTCGACGGTCTCGTCATAGGCGACCCGATCCACCTCGGCGGCCAGAGCGGCGAGTTCGGCTTCCTTGACGCGATGGTCCTGACCCAGCAGAAGAGCAAAGACAATCGTCTGGGCGCCACCGCTTTGGCGAACATGGCGAAGCCACTCCCGTGGAAGGCTCCGATGAATTTCCTGAGCGAGCTCAAGGTGCTCACCCTGCGGTCCCCGGGCGATGCCGACCGGCCCGGAAAGACCTGAAACCATGACTTCGGAACCCACGCCGAAGCCGCCAAGAAACCCGCCGAAGCCATCGTCTTCCCCGTCCTTCTCACGCTCGCGACTCCGAGCCCTCCTGCGTGCGGCGCGCTTCGCCTTCTGGGTGTCCCGGTTGCGCATGCCGCGCGACACCTCGGGCAGCTCGGTCTCCTCGAAGTCGCCTTTCCAATGGGGGAGCACCTTCTTGATGCGCTCGGGGAGAGGCGGGTGCGAGGCGAACATCCTGCCGGTGAAACCCCTGCCGAGCGCGTTGCCGAAGAACATGTGGCTCGCTTCCTCCGCGAGCGGATGCATGACCCGTGACCCGCTGACATGACCTCCGATCTTGCGGAGCGCTCCGCCGATGCCGTCCGGGTTGCGGGTGAATTGAACCGCCGAGGCGTCGGCAAGAAACTCGCGCTGCCGCGAGACGCTCGCCTTGATCAGATGAGCAAAAAACACGCCGACGTAGCCGACCACGTAGAGAGCGACCCCGACCACCAGCATGACGGTCGCGATGCTGACCCCTTCCCGGCCGTCCCGGCCCATGCGCACGTGCCGCCCGGCGCGGAACCCAACCTGCATCAGCACCTGACCTAGAAGCGCGATGGAGAGAATCCCGAACAGAAGTCCGACCATGCGCAGGTTCATCTTCATGTCGCCATTGAGAATGTGGCTGAACTCGTGGGCGACCACGCCCTGAAGCTCGTCGCGGGTGAGCCGGCGGATCGCGCCGCGGGTCACTCCGATGACTGCGTCACTGGTATCGCGGCCGGCGGCGAAGGCGTTGATCGAATCTTCCTGCTCAAGGAGATAGACGTCCGGCACGGGTGCGCCCGAGGCGATCGCCATTTCCTCGACCACGTTGAGAAGACGGCGCTCGTCGGTGTCGGTCGTGTCCGAGCTGAGGCGGCGTCCGCCGAGATCAAGGGCAATGGCTTCGCCACCGCGCAGAAGACGGATCATCTTGTAGCCCGTCGAGCAGAAGATGATCGCGAGGGTAACCCCCGAGGTCGCAAGCATTGTCTGTGGATCCCAGAGGCTCTCGACTCCGCTACCACCGCCGCGCTTCATGAAGACCTGCGTGATCGCCATCGCCACGCCGTAGACTGCGGCGACGATGCCGATCACCGCGAGGACGAACCACACGACGAGGAAACGGCTCCGGCGGCGTGCGTTTTCCTGTTCCTGGAAGAAGTCCACAGCGGGGGAATGAGGGATCGGCGATGTCCGATGCGGTCCTAGTTGAAGTCGACTTGGACCGACTCGCGCTCGGACGTTTCAGCGACCTCGAAGAGCGTGGCGGCCTTGAAATTGAAGGCGCTGGCGAAGAAATTCGAGGGGAAAGTCTCGCGCTTGTTGTTGTAGCTGGTGACCGAGTCGTTGTAGCTCTGGCGAGCGAAGGCGACTTTATTTTCGGTGGACGATAGCTCCTCGGTCAGCTGCATCATGTTCTCGTTCGACTTCAGGTCGGGGTAGTCCTCGCGGAGCGCGAAGAGTTGTCCGAGAGAAGAGGTGAGACCCTGCTCGGCCTGGACGAGGGCGCCCATCTTCTCGGCACTGTCGGGATTGGCAGCGGCAGCCGAGCGGGCCCCCGTGGCGGCGGAGCGGGCGGCGATGACGCCCTCGAGTGTCTCGCGCTCGTGGCTCATGAACTTCTTGGCCGTCTCGATGAGATTGGGGATGAGATCGTGGCGGCGCTTCAGCTGGACGTCGATCTGGGCAAAGGCGTTGCGGTACTGGTTCCGCTTCTTCACCAGGCCGTTGTAGAGGCCGATGACGAAGAAGACGATCAGTGCCAGAAGCACGATGCCGATGAGGCCCGCGATGCCGAGCCCGGAGAGAATGCCGGCGAAAAGGAGAGGTGTGGTCATGATGCAGTTTGGTCTGTAAGGTCGCGGATTTCCGCTCGTCATCATCGACTGGTTCTGGCCTTCTTTCATCCTACAATTCCGCTGGCTTTTTGGAACGACCCCCGCCTTCTTCTCCCCCCCATTTATGAACCAGGCCAAGAACGACTTTGATGCCGCGCTCCAGGGCGCCGGCCTCTCCCTCCAGCGCTCGACCCCCGAGATCCTCCAGGTCAACGTCGGCAAACTCTGCAATCTGACCTGCGTGCACTGCCACGTGAATGCAGGCCCCTCGCGCAAGGAGATCATCACCGGCGAGACGATCGACAAGACCCTCGCCTGGTTTGAGCAGACCACGATCCCCACGCTCGACCTGACCGGCGGCACGCCTGAGATGGTCCCCGATTTCCGCCGCCTCGTCGAGACGGTGCGCGGCTTCGATCAGCCCCGTCGCGTGATGGATCGGCTCAACGCCACCATCATCAATGAGCCCGGCTACGAGTGGGTCGCCGAGTTTCTTGCCGAGCATGAGGTCGAGATCATCGCCTCGATGCCCTGCTACTCCGCCGACAACGTCAACGAGCAGCGCGGCGACGGCGTCTTCGACAGCAGCATCAAGGCCTTCCAGCGACTCAACGAACTGGGCTACGGCACTGACCCGCGTCTGACCATCAACTTCGTCTACAACCCGAACGGCGCCTTTCTGCCTCCGGCCCAGGCCGAGCTCGAGGCGGACTACAAGCGCGAGATGAAGGAGCACTTCGGCATCGAATTCAACTCGCTGTTCTGCATCACCAACATGGCGATCGCCCGTTTCGCGTCCTATCTGAAGCGCAACGGCGAACTCGACGCGTACCGGGAAGTTCTCAAAGGCGCCTTCAACTCGAGCACCGTGCCCGGGCTGATGTGCCGCAACACGATCAACGTCAGCTGGCTCGGCGAAGTCTTCGACTGCGACTTCAACCAGATGCTCAAGATGGGCCTCGAGAACGAAAGCGGAGAGCCACTCATGCTCTGGGACGTCGATCCCAAGACCTTCGCGGACATCGACATCCGCACGGCCAACCACTGCTTCGGCTGCACCGCAGGCAGCGGAAGCTCCTGCGGCGGAGCGCTGGAGTAGAATCTCGGGCGGGCTTCGACCCGACCGTGGATGTTGTACGAGGCCGGCACGGCAACGGCCGATTTCGGTGCCGATGGCTTGAATGCGGTAACCACCTCTTGCGCTCCTCGTCGCAACTTGCTTCTCTCTGGAATGCGCGCGTTCTCCGTCCTCCTGCTCCTCGGCGTGGTCATGGCCTCTCCTGCACAGGCTCGCCAGCCGAGTTTCGTGGTCTTCCTCGTCGACGATCTCGGCTACGCCGATATCGGGGCCTACAATCCGGAGACCTTCTACGAAACGCCTCACGTCGATGGACTCGCCGCTTCGGGCATGAAGTTCACCGACGGCTATGCCGCCAACCCGGTCTGCTCGCCCACCCGGTTCGGCGTGCAGACCGGCCGCTACCCGACCCGCAAGGACTGCACCAACTTCTTCTCGGGAAAACGCGGCGGCACCTTCGCCTCCGCCCCGCTCCACGACCGTCTCGATCTCAGTGAAGAGACCCTCGCCGAGGCCCTCAAGGCTCAGGGCTACCGAACTTTCTTTGCCGGCAAGTGGCACCTCGGCCCCAGCGCGGAGTTCTGGCCCACCAAACACGGCTACGACGTCAACATTGGCGGGTTTAACAAAGGCGGCCCCTACGGCGGCAAGAAGTACTTCTCCCCCTACGGCAACCCGCGCATGAGCGACGGACCCAAGGGCGAGCACCTGCCCGACCGACTGGCCAGCGAGGCGTGCGCCTTCATCGAGGAGAACCGCGACAAGCCTTTCCTCGCCTTTGTCTCCTTCTACTCAGTGCACACTCCGTTGATCGGCCGACCTGATCTCGTAGAGAAATACAAGGCGAAAGCGGCTGCCATCAACGGCGCCGAGTTCGGTCCCGAGGAACAGGTCTTCGGCAAAGGCGAGCGCAAGGTACGGATTCTCCAGAAGCACGCGGTCTATGCCGCCATGGTCGAAGCCATGGACCTCGCCGTGGGCAAGGTTCTCGCGCAACTCGAGGCTCTCGGCCTGGAAGATGAAGTGGTGGTCGCGTTCACCTCCGACAACGGCGGCCTCTCGACGTCGGAAGGCTCACCCACCTCGAACCTGCCGCTGCGCGGCGGCAAGGGATGGCTCTACGAAGGCGGCATCCGCGAACCCTTCATCGTTCGCTGGCCGGGCGTCACCAAGGCCGGATCGATCTGCGCGACCCCGGTCATGAGCACCGACTTCTTCCCCACCTTCATCAAGGCGGCTGGCGGCGAGCCGAAACGCCCCGACGGCCCCATCGACGGGGTCGACCTCATGCCTCTGCTCGCGGGCGGCGACGCACTGCCCGCCCGCGACGCGCTCTACTGGCACTACCCGCACTACAGCAATCAGGGAGGCTTCCCCGGAGGCGCCATCCGCGTCGGGCCATGGAAGCTCATCGAACGCTTCGAAGACGGAGCGACGAACCTCTACGATCTCAGCAGCGACGTCGGAGAGCGGAACGACCTCGCAGCCGAGCACCCGGAGCGGGTCGCTGAAATGCGCGATCGTCTCCATGCCTGGTACCTTGAAGTCGATGCCAAGTTTCTCGGCAGGAAAGGCGACGGCCCCGAGCCCTGGCGCCCCGCCGCGAAGTAACCGCTTCGCCCCCTCTCAAGTGCGCTCGGATCTAGCCCCAACAGCGATTTTCCTTCAGGATGAGAAGCGATGAAACGCCTCTGAGTACGTCGTTGTCGGTCAACAAACCCGAGCAGACTCTCCTGCGTCACCACGAAGACAAAGACGGCAACCGCCAGAGAGACCCCCAGGTTCTTCCATCGTGCCGTTCGATACGAAGGAGATCGCTGAGCCGCCCTCATCGATACCTCCACCTGTCCTGAATCTCGCCGTCGAAGGAAAATCGAAACAACGGGGCGCTGCTCATCCTCGACCCTGAAGGCATCCCCATTTTGAAACAAGTTGGCAAATCAGACCGATCCTTCATTCTGCACCGCCTCATGAAATTCTCGTCACTCCTGCCCTTCGCCTCCGCTCTTGCGTTTTTTGCACCGGTTCTCCTCGCCGAGCCAGCCATGCCTTTCGGCCCCAAGTGGCCCGCTCTCGACAACATGGCGACCGGTGACTGGGAAAAGATCGCCAGCCCAGTTCCCAACGCGAACGCCAACCGCAAGGGGTCCAAGGGACGCAAGCCGAAGAAGATCGTGCCGATGGACGTGCCCCGCGAGGACGTCGTGGCTTTCGCCCTGTATCTGCACGACCGCGGCACCCTCAAGCTGAGCGCCCAGCTCTATCCGCTCAAGGAAGGCGAAGACCGCGAGGTGCGCCTCGAATTCAAGGAGAACGGCGAGTGGAAGGAAGCGGCTCGCGTGTCCATCACCTATCCCGGCTGGGGCGCCTACTTCCGGATCGAGGACTGGGACAACACCCGCGACGTCGCCTACCGCGTCCTGCACGGCGAGAAAGCCCAGTTCGAGGGACTCATCCGCAAGGATCCCATCGACAAGGACGTCATCGTGGTCGGCAACCTCGGCTGCAACTCGAGCCGCACCCCGGGCGAGCGGCCCGTCATTCTGCAAAACCTCATCGAGCAGGACCCGGACGTGCTGTTCTTCTCAGGAGACCAGACCTACCACCACACCCAGCACACGGCGGGTTGGATCCAGTTCGGACTGCAGTTTCGGGACGTCATGAAGGATCGGCCGACCATCACGATCCCCGACGACCACGATGTCGGCCAGGCCAACCTCTGGGGTGAGAGCGGCATCGTTGCGACCAACTCCGCCGGTGCTTCCGGCGGCTATTTCTACCCCGCCGGCTACGTCAACATGGTGCAGCGCCAGCAGACCTGGCACCTGCCCGACGCCTATGACCCCGAGCCGATCGGCGGCGGCATCACCACCTACTTCACCAGTGTCCGCGTCGGTGGCATCGACATGGCCATTCTCGAGGACCGCAAGTTCAAGAGCGGCCCCGAGTCCAAGATCCCCAAGATGGGACCGCGTCCCGACCACATCAACGATCCCGCCTACGACCGCGCTGCCGTTGATCTGGACGGACTCGTCCTGCTCGGCGACCGCCAGTTGAAGTTCCTCCACGAGTGGGGTCAGGACTGGACAGGCGCCGAAATGAAGATGGTGCTCAGCCAGACCGCTTTCTGCGGGGCCGTCCACAAGCACGGCAGCTTCGACAACCGACTGCTCGCCGACCTGGACTCCAACGCCTGGCCTCAGAAAGGCCGCAACAGGGCACTCACCGAGATCCGCCGCGCCTGGGCCCCGCACCTCTGCGGCGACCAGCACCTCGGCGTCTCGGTCAAGCACGGCATCGAGAATCATGGCGACGGCCCCTATGCCTTCACGAGCCCCGCGATCGTCAACACGATCTACGGCCGCTGGTGGGAGCCCGAAGATCACGCCGCCGGACCCAACGCCGTGAAGGACAGCCCTCTTCCCTGGACGGGCGACTATCTCGACGGACTCGGCAACCGCATCACCATGCTGGCCTACGCCAACCCTCCCGCCGACCGGAGCGACGAGCGCAACCGCGCCGACGGCTACGGCCTCGTGCGGCTCAACAAGAACACCCGGGAGATCACCTTCGAGGCCTGGCCTCGTTTCGGCGCGGTCAGTGGACCCGATGCCAGGCAGTTCGATGGCTGGCCGATCACCTTCAAGATGAACGAGAACGACGGGCGCGAGGTGAAGGGTCACCTTGCCACCCTCAAGACCAAGACCGCGAACCCCGTGGTTCAGGTGGTCCGCGAGTCCGATGGAGAGATTCTCTACACTGTGCGGGTTCAGGGTCACACCTTCCAACCACGGGTTTATGAAGAAGGCAGCTACACCGTCCGCATCGGCAAGGACAAACCGGATGCCAAGACCCTCGAGGGCATGAAGACCAGCGACTCGGGCGAAGTTGTCGACCTCGACTTCTAGCCGGCGGTCGACAGGCGTGGTAGAGGCGACATGGGAATTCCTCGCCTGCTGCCCTCCCGTGCTGTCTTGCGTTTCTGACGCTTTCTGTCGCTTCGGCGCAGGAAGCCAGTCCCGCCAACCGGCCGAAGTCACCGTGGTGGAGGAGCATTTCAAGAGACCCCGATGACCGTGCCTGCCCTAAGGTGCCTCAAGGTGGAGCGTGACGTCCCGGCGCGCTGGCGTTGCCAGAGGACGAGGGACGGGCTTCGCCCGCAACTCGCCGGGGACGTCGAGTTCCACCTTCAAGCCTTCAAGGCTTCAGGGCGAAACGCTCGAGCCCGACGAGGAATTCGAGGCGAAACCATCGGCACCCCCCGCTCACCAAGCGCCCCTCGCTCTAGGATCTCTTAATCACCGTGCCGGGAGCAATCCTTGCCCCTTTGGGCACCACGATGATTCCGTCGCGGACGTACCAGTGCTCGGTATCGACGTCGTCCATTCCCTCCGGTGAAAGAATCACGCCAGCGCCGATGCGCGCATCCTTGTCGATGATGGCGGAGTCGATCCGGCTGTCCTCGCCGATACCAATCGGGATCTGATCGCCGCGCTGGGCAGCCTCTTCGTAGAAATCAGCTCCCATCATCACGGTGTTGCGGACGGTGGCTCCGTTGCGGATCACTGAGCGGAGTCCGACCACGCAGTTCTCGATGGTGGCGTCGGTGATGATGCAGCCATCCGAGAGGATCGAGCGCTTGATGCGCGCCTCGTTGACCTTGGAGGCGGGCAGGAAACGGGCGTGGGTGAAGATGGGCGCCTCGGAGTCGAAGAAGTCGTAGGCGGGCAGGGTCCGGCACAGTTCAAGGTTGGCCTCATAGAAGGAGCGAATCGTGCCGATATCCTCCCAGTACCCCTGGTGCACGAAGGTGCGCACTTCACGGTCTTCGATCACCCTCGGGATGACGTTTTTGCCGAAGTCGACCAGATCGTTGTCGAGAGCGCTGAACAGGGCCTCCCTCTCGAACAGATAGATTCCCATGCTGGCGAGGTACCTGTCTCCGGTATCATCGGGAATTCCGACCCGCTCCCGCATGCCGGGGGGCATTGCCAGTTCGTCGAGGAGCGCGTCCTCCTGGGGCTTCTCGACGAAGCGGGAGATCTTGCTGTCCGCATCGGCGTGCATGATGCCGAAGTCACGGGCGGGTCCGCGCTCCACCGGGAGGGTCGCGATCGTGAGATCAGACCCCGCCTGGAGATGGTCGGCGATCAGATCGCGGAAGTTCATCCGGTAGAGCTGATCGCCACTCAGAATGAGATAGCGGTCATACTGGGCCGCCTCGAAGTGGCGGAGATTCTGGCGCACGGCATCCGCAGTGCCCTGATACCACTCCTGGTCATCGGGAGTCTGCTGCGCGGCGAGAATATCGACGAAGGAAGCGGAGAAGTTGTCGAACTTGTAGGCGTGATTGATGTGCCGGTTCAACGAGGCGCTGTTGAACTGCGTGAGCACGTAGACCTGCCGCAGCCCCGCGTTGATGCAGTTGCTGATGGGAATGTCGACGATTCGATACTTGCCGGCGAGGGGGACGGCTGGCTTGGAACGGCTCAGCGTGAGCGGGAAGAGTCGGGAGCCTGCGCCGCCGCCCATGACCACCGCCAGGGTGCGGGAGATGGCTTTCTCAATCGGGAGATTCTTTTTCTTGTTTCTAGGCACGATGCCAGACTAACAGAAAAGATGCGTGCCTCGCAACAGTGACGACGAGTTTTCTCGATCCACTGCGTGTGAACACCACCTCGGCGGGGCGATGCGGAGATGATACCGAACAACGCACCCGACGATCAGTCGCCTGGGCAGCGCAGGAGATAAAGCGCCCATGGAGCGTCTCCGGGCATCGGGTTTCCCCAGAGTCCTCGCCGACCCCCGCTCGCGAAGACACTCGGGCGAGCGGCGGCTCATCCGTTTGGCAGTCAAAGGTCCGAAGACTCGGCAAATGCTTTCCATCCACCGCGGAGGACGTGGACCTCGAACCCGCGGTCGCCGAGATAATCGGCCACTTGTTCGCTGGCCTGACAGCGCTTCGAGGAGCAGTAGACGACGATGGGGAGTTCGTTCTCGAAGAGCTGCTCGAGAATTTCGCGCGGGGCGGACTCGAGGTTGTGGGGGCCGAGGGAAACTGCGCCCGGCTGACGTCCCGCGGCAAAGGCCTCGGGAGGCCGAGCATCGATCCAGAACACTCGATCACCCCATTGCGTGGCAACCATCTCCCGTGAGACTTCGCCTTCGAGTAGAGGCTCGTCCTCTTCGTAGAGGGCTGGCGCCTTGGGATGGAGGAAGAACGTCCCGACAGCCAGCACCGCCGAGAGACCGAGAAGCCCACCGGCTTCAAGCAGAGTCCGGCGGCTTGCTTCCATGGAAATATACCGGCCTGCCTTTGCCGAAGCTCTACCCTTCCTCGCTGGCAGCCTTTTTCCCGCTGCCGATGCCGAGAACCTTGGCTCCGAGGGTGAAGAGGATCATGAGCAGGGCGAGCCCAAAGAGCGCTTTCTGCCAGAGTGGGACGCCGCCCGTGCTTTGGACCGGAGGAGCGGCAGCCACCACGGGAGCAGCAGACGCGGGTGGCTTGGGCGCGGGAGCTGCCCCGGCAGCCGGAGGGGTGGGCGCGACTGCAGGCGCGGTGGGAGGAGTGCCTCCGCCAGGCGCCTGCCCGTTGGCGGCCGCGAGCGCGTCTCGGTTCTGCTTGATGATGCTGCCTGGCCCTCCCTCACGATCACCTCCGCCGCTGCCACCGGTCACGCTTTTCATGGCACCGGACGCCTTCTCGAAGAGTCCGCTCAGGCCCTTCTCCTTGGCGGCCTTGGCTTCGGCGACCTTGGCTTCTGCCTCTTCGGCGGTTTTCTTGAATCCAAGGGCTTCACTGCGGAGCTCCTTGATGACTGCTTCATCGCCCTCCTTGAGTTCCGCCTTCATGAGCGAGGCGATCGCCTTGACGTGATCTCCTTCCGCGAGATTACGGCGAGCCGCCTCGATCTCAGAGTTGGCCTCGCGAAGCAGCTCGACGTCGATCTCGGCGAGACGGTCGTGCTCCTTCTTGATGGTGACTTCGGTCTTCTGGAGAGTGGCGGGAAAGTACGGGTGATGGCTGCCCCAAAGGAACTTTTGAGTGCCCTCCGCCTTCTGGACCTCCTTGAAGGCGTCTATCTGCTTGTCAATCTCGATGACGGCGCGTTTGGCGGAGTTGTCGCCTTCGACGGCGAGCCTTCGGATTCGAGCCACCTCGTCGGACTTGACTTGATCCAGCTGGATCATCTGTCCGATGCTGCGTTCGAAAGTGGGGAGAGCCTTGTCCCGAGCATACTCGATCGCGTCGACAAGGGCGACCGTGCCAACGTACTCCTCCTCGATCGAGCGGAAGATCCGCATGCCCTCGATGAACTTGCCTGCTTCAATCTTCGACTTGAAGCGCCCGACGGCCGCTTCGCTCTCAAAGCGCTTGCGGTCCATATCGTACTCCTTCGGACTCACGAACGCGCCGTTGATCTTGACGTCTCCGGTCGCGACCCGCTCCTTCTCGGCCTTGAGATCGCTGATCATCTTGTCGATCTGACCGTGCAGCTCGCTCTCTGGAAATTTCGTCTTGAAGGATCGGAGTTGGCGATTGATGAAGTCGTCATAGGCCAGCGCAGGCGAGCGGTCCGCCATCGGCAGCATCTCCTGAATTTTCTCGAGCGCACGGGCGTCGGGAGCCACTTTCTCAATCTTCACGATGGTCGATTTGGGGACCATTTTCTCATCCTGAATCCGAGGCGTGACATGGTAGCGAAGGCGAACGGCATCAGCGGTCTCTTCGAGAATGTCACCCTCGAGAGTGCTTCCGTTGGCGAGGTAGATCTTGTCGGCGTGGGCTGATCCGAAGAAGAGTCCGAAAAGAAATAGAAGGCGGGCAACGGATCTGGAAAGAATCGTCATGGTCATGAGCTGAAGGGGGTTAGCGGGGGAATATCACGACATCATCCCCACAAGCACGAGGGAGAGCAACCAAGAAGTGCCATCTTTTCCTTGGGATCCGGCAAGCGGAACTGAGCCGTTTCCGTGCTCGGATTCACTGCTTTTCCTGAATCCACACGTTGCGGAAACGAACTGGATTGCCATGACCCTGGAGATAGATCGGACCGCGCGCGACTTCGGCCCGCTTCGCTCCGGCTCCGGTTCCTCTCTTCAACTCGAAATCGTCATGCACGACCACGCCATTGAGCCGAACCGTCGCTCGGGCGTTCGCCGTCTTCTTCCCCTCGTCGTCGAAGCGGGGCGCGGTGAAGTCGATGTCGTAGGTCTGCCAGACCAGCGGAGGCAGGCACATGGGAACGTCGGGTGTCTTGGTCTTGTAAAAGGAACCGCACCATTGGTTGGGACGGGATGGGGCTCTTCCATCGGGCCAGTTCGCCTCGACGTAGTCATTGCCGAAGCTGTCGAGCACCTGGCATTCGTAGCGGTTGAAGACGTAGATGCCGCTGTTGCCCCGGTCCTGAGAACCGGGAGCCGCCTCGGGTTTGTAGGGCAGGCGGAACTCGAGATGCAACTCGAAGTCGCCAAACTCGGCGTTCGTGCTCGTTCCCTCGACGAGAAGCCCCGCCTCGGTCCTGCCTTTGACCCAGTGGGAGGCATCACCACCCTCCGCGAAGAGAACGACGGCCCCCTCCGGAGCTTTCCGACCCAGCGTTTCACTCTTTCGATTCAGCCGCTTGAGACCTTCGCCGGCTTCGGCGACGGCAGCAGCGTCCCCCGTGGTCACCGAGGGGGCGCCGCCATTCCAACCCGCGCCGGGAAGGCCGCCTTCATAGCTGGAAAGCCGAAACTGTCCGCCTCCGAGAGCGACGACCTGAAGGCCGCGACCTTCCGCCGCGTACTCTCCCTGTACGGAAAAGGCGGGATCCTCCTCCTTGGCGACCGCGGGATCGGTCCACGTCTTGTTCTGCGCAGGTAGCAGCTTGAGGCTGAGAGAGAGGGCGAGAACCGTCGCAATGGAGAGAATTTTCACGGGCTCAGCTTCTCCGAGAGCGATCCGCGGGTCAAGAAGCACCGGGAGCACCCTTGCGGATCCATGCAGCCACGAGAGCGAGGAGGATGAGCGGCAGATAAATCAGCGTTCCGAAGAAAAGCTTCCTTGCGGTCGTGGGTTCAGCCTTGCTCCGGAAGCGGAGGGCCAGCCAGAGAAGCCAGCCAGTGAGCAGAAGTCCCAGCGGCACAAACCAGGGGTGTGTGAAGCCGCCGAGCCAGGGCTGAAACATGAGCGCCATGAGAGCGGCAGTGGTGCCAAGAGCCAGAACCGAGGTAAGGCGCCCGTTCTCGTCTCCATGCGCCCACATCACAAACCCGCCCTTGCGGTACTGCTCGCGGTGGAGCCAATGGATCGCAAAGAAGTGCGGCAGCTGCCAGAGAAAGAGAAGGGCGAACAGGAAGAACGCTTCGCCGCGTTGAAATAGCTCCCATCGAAATCCCTCCGTATCCAGACCAAAGGCCCCGACCCAGCCGATGAGCGGCGGCAACGCGCCCGCCACGGCGCCAACGACCGTGTTCCAACCGGAGCGGCGCTTCAGCGGGGTGTAGAGAAAGAGGTAGACGGCGAGAGTCAGGGCCGCCACGGCGGCAGCCTCGAAGTTGACCATCCGCCCGAGATGGATGACTCCGAGACTCGCAAGCACCGTGCCAATCGCAAAGGCAACCTCGGGCTTCATCCGACGCGAGGGAAGCGGGCGGTCGGCGGTGCGGTCCATCAGGGCGTCGGCATCGACCTCCATCAGTTGATTGAAGACACCGGAAGCGAGCGCTGCGAGAGTCGCTCCGAAGAGAACGTGGAGAGCGGTGATCCAAGAGAAGCCGCTCCCCAGAGATCCAGCCCAATAGCCAAAAAACGTCGTCACCACGACCAGCGCGGAGAGCCGCGCCTTGGTTAGGGCCATGAAGTCGTCACGGAAGGAAGTCTTGGTCACGGGAATGAAATTCGCCCCACCCCTAACCCGCCGAATCAAGACCTCCAGCGGAAAGGGAGCGCGAGGCCCTCGTCTGATGCGTGAGCAGGAGCGCTGCTGAGAGAAGCAGAAAGGCTCCGCCCTGGTGAGCGGCGGCAAGCGGTACGGCCATGTGAGCCATCACCGTGGCGACCCCCAGCAGAAACTGAAGGAATAGCAGAACCACCAGAACAACCGACGCCATTCGCGCGCGATCGCGAACCATCCACGCGAGCCAGAGCCCAACACCGCAAACCAGCCAGGCGAGGTTGCGGTGTAGGAAATGAATGAAGATCGGATCGGACAACGGACCGCCCGACGCGGGCGCAAGGGCTTCCGCCGGCAGAAAAGCGCCGTTCATCGAGGGCCAACTGGAGTACAGGTAGCCCGCCCTCGTTCCCGCCATGAAGGCTCCATAGACAATCTGGACCGTCAGCAGGGCGAGGAATCCCCAGCTGAGAACGTGCGCCTTCCGATGCCTCGCATGGTGTGGTCCCGGGTTCCGCCCCAGCCGAAGATCCAGGAGGAGCCACCAGATCCATGCCCCTACGAAAAAGGCGAGACCGAGGTGCGCGGCGAGCCGGAAATGGCTGACCTCGGGACGATCAGAGAGACCGCTTTTCACCATCCACCAGCCAAGCACGCCCTGAAGCCCGCCCAATACGAAGGACGCAGCGACCCACCACGCCGCGCGACCGCGGAGGCGACGCCGGAGGAGAAAATAGATTCCCGGAAGAAGTACCACGAACCCGATGAGACGACCCCAGAGCCGATGCAGATATTCCCAGAAAAAGATGCGCTTGAAATCGGCCAGCTCCATCCAGGAGTTGACCGTCTCGTACTGAGGCGACTCACGGTAGATGGCAAAGACCCGATCCCACTCCGCCGCTCCGAGGGGCGGCAGAGCTCCCATCAGAGGGCGCCACTCGACCATCGAGAGCCCAGACCCAGTGAGGCGGGTAATCCCGCCGATCATCACCATGAGAAAGACCATCAGGTAGACGACCCCCAGCCAGACGACGACGGCTCGCGACGCCTGATGGTTTTGGGAGCGTCTGGATTCCTGGATGTTCGAGGCGGCCATGGGTTCGTCGATCGACGAGGCGCACCATAGAATTGGCGGCGGACTCCTCAAGGAGATCCGCGAATCCGCCAGCTCCTGCTAAAGCCTCGCAGAAGTAGAACGCCGCCGATCTCGATCACGCCGCATGAAAAGCAGCAGCAAAAGGCTGAACCCGAGGAATCCAGCAGAGCTTTCGGGCACGTGAAAGGTCTTCTCGGTCTCGGACGTCTCCGGTTTCGGATCAAAAGAGATGGGCCCTTCGGCATCATCGGCACCACGCAGTGGGCCGGAGGTCAGAGTCAGGACAAGCCACGCCCGAGCCAGATAAATATAAAAAGGGATATGCATGAATCAGTACAATACTTGATAAAGGAATAGAGAAGATCGTGCCCTCCTCAAGGTGAAGCACCATCGGGCGTTTGCTGATCTGTCCATCGAACCAGCGGCCCGAAATATTTCTCGAACCGACTCAGTCGCTGTCCCGGGATTCGGATCGGATCCGGGGCGGACGCCATGGGCACGTGCCAAGTTCCTCCGTAAAGTAGGCCGCTGGATCCCATCACCCCTTTCTCCCGGTCGAGACGAGCCCGATCTTCACCGGAGCGCTCGGCCGACCAGACCAGGGAGACTTGACCCGGATCCCCGGCCTCGGCCTTGGAATCAACCGCGAGCAGCACAATCCGCCGACCCGTCGCCATGATCCACCAGCGCGCCGCGGGCAGAAACGGCTCGAGCGGCCCGCCAGCCTCTTCACCGGAGCCTTCTCGCATCCGCAGTTTCGGAGCCGAGGCTGAGTAGAAAAAGCGTGGACGATCCTCTTCTGGAAGGATTTCAGCAAGAGGGAAGAGGAGATCCGAAGGGATCGATGACTCGGGAGAATCCGCCTCCATCTCCGTTCCCAGAAGCTCTTGATAGGCGGGACCGAGCACCCGCTGCACCGGATCCGAAGTCATCCTGAAATAGTCAGCCGCACGGCGCAGTGACTCGACGGCTCTCGGATTCATCACGCCCAGGCCCCTCTCCAGCTCAAGAAGGTCCTCGAACCATCGGTGCAGGATCTCGCTCCCTGGCTCCAGGTCCGGGTACTCGAAGAACTCGGCGGCCGTGGACGCCAGATGCTCCAACTCCTCGGGCTCTGCCTGCCCAGCCAGGCTCGCAGCCCGGAGATGGCTGGCAATCTCGACCGTCTCAAGGGCCTTCACCGAGCGCAGATAGCTGGCGATGGACTCGAGCGCGCTCTGCACTTGGGCCGCGCTGTCGAGCGCCTTCCCCCGCGCCCCACGAACGTGAATCGCCACCCCGAGACGGGCGGACACCTCGCTCCGCCAGGCATCCACCTCGTCGGGCTGCTTGCCATGGACGCAGTCCTCGAAGAACTGCTCGAGGCGGCGGGCAATGTCGCGCCGCTCGGAGTCGCGAAGGAGATCGGGCCGGGCGAAGCGGCCGGGCCTCGGGCTCGAATGCGCCGCCAGACAACGATAGAGAAACACACGGTCGTACGAACTCCGGAGCGTGAGCCGCCCCACCTCGTCGAGGGCCTTCTGAAGAGTCTCCCTCGACAGCGGAAACCGGTGCACGAGATCGACAAGCTCCACGCCGTAGATCCAGCTCGGCTCCCGGTACCGATAGTCCTCGTCGAAAAGCACCGCCGCTTCATTGCCTAGAATGCGCATCGCCTCCGCCGTCAGCTTCAGACTGTAGTGATCCACGTAGCGCTTCGAGATCTTGGCTCCACCCCGGCGCAGCACCTCGGAGCCAAGGAACCAGGTCCCCGCAGAAATCGGGTTGGTCCCCGCGATGAGCTTGCCCAGATGCCAGGTGTAGTTGGCGATCGGCAGGTATGGGCTCACCGTCTTATAGTAGCCGTGGAGCCGGCTCGCTCTCCGCACGTGGTCGTAGGCCGTCGCCAGCTGATAGTCCTTCAGGTTCAACGGGATCTGCTCGAGCTGAAAAAGAAGCTGAAGCGAAATGCGATTCACCGCCTTGAGAATCCTCTCCACGCTTGTTTCGAGAATCGGCTGAGTCGATCCCGGACGGTACACCAACGCGATCTCCTCGATGAAATCGAGTATGTCCTGCAGCAACAGGCGGGGCTGAAAGCGCCCCCCCTGGCTGTAGTGATCCTCCCGAAACTTCGCAAGCATCGCCTCCGACGCAGCCTGCACCTTGAGCGCCACCTCTCGGTCCCGCTCAGCGTGCAGCTTCGAACCGCCCTCCGTGTCCGAAAACACCGCAGACCTGGCCTCGTCCGTGTCTCCGAAAGAGATCGCTTCTGGAAACTCCATCCACTCTCCATAAGTGAGCAGACGGTCCTCAAAAGCCAGCCGCTTGCGCTCGAAGGACGTCATCCCCTCCTCCACGCGCACGCGCAACTCATCGAGGCCCTCGCGCTCTCGGACGATCTCGAACTCTTCAGCTGCCAGTTCCCGCCGAAACAGAAAGGCTGCACCCAGAGTCGCCACCCCTGCCAAAAGCATCGCCAGCCAATGAAACAGCCCCGCCGAGCCCACGGCCCCCACGATGGCGAGAAGCACCATGACTCCGCCCGCCGCTCCAGCCAGAACGGTCGGTCCCCAGTACCGCCTCCCCGGAGCCGTCCGGCTCTCCGCAGGCACGCCACGCCCATGAGGCATGGAGCCCGGATCGGCCAGAAGTTCGGGATCCCGCGCGTACGGCGCACGCGATGGCGACACCTCCGATTGCAACGGATCAGACCCGGTTGCATCGGAAACCGGTTCGGGCTCTGCCTCCGCAGATGCTGGATTTTCCTGATCGGACGCCATCTCTCTGCACCCTTAGAGTCCCGACCACCCCGATCAGTTACAACAAATTTACGTCAGAATTCCGTTTTTTTCTCAATATGGATTGGCCTGCGTACCCGAGATCCCCCAAGAACAGCCCTCCCCATGGGAAATTCTCCGTTTCCGAGATGATGATTTCGGGTGACCTTTCCAGTCGTAAGCATCTCTAATCCATGCAAGCGTGCGCCGTTTCGCTTTCGTTCGACACTCCATGAAAAGTCTGTTTTTCTACCTCCTTCTCGTCCTCATCGCCTCAGCCGCAGGACTCCTTCTCTACAAGGACAGGATCGAGACAAAGACCATAGCCTCCACAGGAGCCGCGAAAGTCAGCTACTTCACCGTCCTTGAAGAAGGGCAGAACCCCTCACCGGAGGGCGAGGGCCCCTCGTCGAACAGCCCCGACCAGGCACATATCTGGCAGTTCGCCGCCCGAGAGAAATCCGAATTGGCAGGGTCAGAATCTGATCAGCCAGAAGAGACAAGCGAAGGCGACAGCGCCGCTGTCGAGCCCAGTTCCCCGAAAGCCAAGGCCGACCCAGTCGGGGCGGAAGCGGTCAACCCGCTGACCCCGGCTCCATCCAGCACGATCGCCAGGGTCACCCCTCCTGAGGAAGTCGGACTTCCCAAGCCCACGCCAGCCGCGCCGGGGAAAAAAACCGAAATCAGCTACACCCGAAACGGCAATGTCGTCACCCTCTCCGGCGTCGTTCCCAGGGAAAGTGATCGCCTCGCCCTCCGTCGGGCCGTCGGCGACGGCGATTCCATCGACCTGAAACTGGATGAAAACATCAGGGTCGACGAGAAAATCGAACCCACCCAGTGGCTGGGCGAGCTGCCCAAGCTTCTCAATGGCCAGGTCGGCGACATCGCAGAGGCAAAATTTTCGATCGGAGCCGACATCGGAGAATTCAGGGCCGGTCCGGGTACTGACCTCTCCGACATTCAAGGGAGGCTCGAGCAGTGGGGTAAAAACAACGGCTTGAAAAAAATGACCGTATCGGCGAGCCCCGCCACCGCGACGTCACCACAGCCGTCCGAGGATCCCCCAGCCGAAAAACGGGAATCCCTCAGCCTCTTCCGCAAGGGGAACATCCTCGTGCTCGATGGAGCCGTCGCCTCGCAGGACCGCAAGAACGCGATCTCCTCTGCCGTGGGGAAAATCGCCGGCCTCAAGGTGGAAAACCACCTCACCATCGATCCATCCGTGAAGATGCCCGAGTGGTCCGCCCGACTCCCCCAGCTTCTTCCCGACTTCTTTGCCCGCGTTCCCAACGGCTCCGTCGTCGAGACCGGTGAAGGAATCCTGCTCGCCGGAAAAACCAGTCCCGGAGCCGACCCCGCCGAACTCTCCAAGCTCGCCGCCCGACTTCTGGGCGACCCCGGGCGGGTGACCAGCGAACTCACGAAAGGCGAAACCCTGAAATCGAACGCAAGGGACGCCACTCTCGTCGTGGAACACCTCGCAGGAAAGACCTGCCACCTTTCCGGCGACATCCCCGCTGGCCAGCTTGGCGAAAACCTCATCGCCATCGCGAGCCGTTCCGTCGATTCGGGCGTGAAGATCGACAACGACCTCAAGTCCGCCAAAGACGTCAAGCGCGCCTCCTGGATCTTGCCGGCTGCCGAGTTCCTGCCCGATTTCCTCGCTTACTCCCGATCCGGAAAGGTGAGTCTTGGAGACAGGAAAGCCGCTCTTGAGGCCGTCTACGAGACGCCCGCAGAAAAGAAAGCTCTCGAGGACGGCTTCAACAAGGCCTTCGCCGGCATCAAGGGGCGAACGATGAATCTCAAGGCGGTCCCCGGCACCGAGGTCACCCAGTCCGTCGATACCGCTCTTCGCGATCTGGCCGTCTACTTCGACTCCAACTCCGACGAGGTGAAGGCCTCCGAAAGAGGCAAGGTCGCAGAAGCCGCCACCGCCATCAAACGACTCGGCGGAAAGGCAAAGCTCATCGTGGGGGGGCATGCCGACTCCACCGGCAACGCGGACTACAACCGTGCCCTCAGCATTCGCCGCGCCGGAGCCGTGCGCGCCATTCTCGTCCAACTCGGCGTCCCCGAGGCACGCATGGAACTTCAGAGCTTCGGAGCCGACGGCGCCCCCGTCGCCGCTGGACCCGAGGCCGACCGCCTCAGCCGCCGCGTCGAAATCCGCATCGCCCAGTAACCTCGGCCCGAAACCTCTCCTCCATCCGACCAGCACCCTTCCTCTCATGGAAACCTACCTTCCCATCCTACGAGCCTTCCTCAGCTGGCTTCCCATCATCCTACTCTGCTGCCTTCCCTACCTGATCGGCAGACTCCTCGGATCCGCCCTCTTCGGCATTCCAAAAACACGGATCGCGGACTGTCAGAAACGCTGCGAGGGACTCCGGAGCAAGCTCGCCAAGGCTCAACAGCGCTTTCGCGAAGCCGAAGGCGAGGTCTCCCAACTCGCAGACCGCTAGTCCCCCAGCTTTTTTCCAGTCATCCATCCACCTTTCCGTCATGTCTGAGATTCTCCAGCCACTCGACCCCTTCTACCGCTTCGCCACCACGAAGGAGCTTTGGACCGCCTACCCTGAATTCTGGATTGCCGTCGCCGTGATCACCCTCCTTCTGGGTTTGATCGCCGCCTATCTGGCCGCCCGGAAAGTCCGGACCCATCGGGACGAATGTCTCGCTGAATTCGAGCGCCTCAATCGCGAACTCTCCGAAACCGAGGCTCGCACCGTCGATCTCCGCAAGCATCTCGCCGACTCCTCCCAGAAACGCGAACTCGAAACCGTCACCGCCCGCTTCGAGAGCGATCTTAAGAAGCGCCAGAGCGCCATTGAGAGCCTCAACGAGCAGATCGGCGACCTCCGCCTCGGCATCGACGATCGCGAGGGCCAAATCGTCAAATTCCGCAAGCGGGACGAGGAGCGCCTTTCGGAATTCAACGAGATCAAGCTCTCCCTCGGATCCCGCGAATCGGAAATCGACTCCCTCCGCACCGAAGTGGAAGGATCCCGTCAGGAACTCTCCGCACGTGAAAAGGCCATCGCCGATCGCGAGAACGAACTGACCGGGCTCCGGGCCCGCCTCGACGAACTCGAGGAAGACCGCGGCCGCGTCGACGGAGAGATGAACGACCTTCGCAGCCGGGCCGAGCAGGCCGAAAGCGCCGCGCAGGAAAAGGAGCGCGCCGCCACCGAACTCCGCGACCGTCTCGGCGAATTTGAAGGGCTGCTCTCCGAACGAGCCGCAGAGATCAATGAACTCCGCCTCCGCCTCCAGAACAGCGAAGGCGCTGGAGTCGAAGTCGAGGGACTTCGCTCCAAGGTTGGCGAACTGGAAGGGCTGCTCTCCGAGCGAGCCGGCGAATTCGACGGCCTACGCCTGCAGTACCAGGAGGAGGAAGGCTCCTACAAGAGCCGCATCGAGGATCTGGAGGGATCCTCTCAAACCCGAATTCAGGAACTCGAGGCAGGCTACCAGACACGCATTCAGGAGCTGGAAGACTCCTACCGCTCGCGCACGGAGGACCTCGAGGCATCTTCCCAGTCCCGCATCGACGAGCTCGAAGGATCCGTCAGAGAATGGAAGGAACGATTCGAGACCAGCGAAGCCAATCTCGCCAAATCCGGGAACCAGCTCGACGCCGACGCCCAGGTACGGATCACCGATCTCGAGTACCAACTCGGAACCGTCGGTCAGGACAACAACGCCCTGCGCGACGAGATCGACCGTCTTGAGGTCCTCCTCGGAGAACGCGCCTCCGAGATCGAGGAAGCACGGAACAGCTACCTTGGCAAGGAAGACGAAGCGCTCGCATTGACCGCGCGGTTCGCCGAACTCGAGAAGAACACCGGTTCCAGCCAGAAAGAGCTCGAGGAGCTGCGACTTCGTCTCGCCAATGCCGAGAGCAATCTCGCCGAAGCCGAAAGTCGAGCCGGAGAAGGAGGCGAAGCCACCGAGAACCTTCGCATCCAGCTCGAGGACACCCGCTCCGTTCTTGCCGAACGTGAGAAGGAACTGGCCACTCTACGCAGTCGCGCGGAGAAGAACGAGCAGTCCGTCGGATCGGCCGAGCAGGAGATCGTGGAACTTCGCGCCACCCTCGAAGGGCGCAACGAGGAGATCACCCTTGAGCGCGACCGCTTCCATTCCGTCGAAGGCGACCTCAACGACCTCCAGTCCCGCATCACGCAGCTCGAAGTCGAGCTCGATGACCGGGGCACGCGACTCAAATCGCTTGAGAGGGAGCACTCCAACCTGCAGCTCACTTACAAGTCCAAGCAGGAAGACTTCCTCTCCCTGAAGGCACTCCTTGGCGAACTCAAGTCACGCGAGGCACAGGCCTCCGCTGCCGTCTCCAGTCTCGCGGCAGCCGACACGACGGCGAACCGTCTTGAGGACCGCATCCTCGGACTGGAACGCTCCCTTGCCTCCCGCGACAAGGCCATCGCCCAGCTCAAGGCGACCCCGAAGCCGAAAGCAGCCGCCCGACCGAAACCGGTAAAGAAAGCGGTGAAAAAGACGGCTCCGAAGCCGAAGCCGAAGACCAAAAAGAAGGCGCCCGCCAAGGCAAAATCGATTCCCGGCACCCGCAAGGATGCCAAAATGGGCGCCGTCTACCGCAAGCGCCCCTCTTCCATCGATGACCTCAAGCTGATCAGCGGCGTCGCCAAAGTGCTTGAAGGCAAGCTGAACAAGTTCGGCGTCTACCGCTTCCAGCAGATCGCCGAGTGGAAAAAACCTCAGATCGACGAGTTCGACAAGCTCCTCTCCTTCAAGGACCGGATCCGCCGCGACAAGTGGGTCGCCCAGGCCAAGAAGCTTCACGCCGAGAAATACGGAAAGTAGGACCGAGATACCGGATGGCGCGACTACAGCGCGCCATCCCAGTCAGCTTCGCCTTCGCTTCCACCTTCTCACGAAGGCGTCTGACCTCCATTCACTCCCCAATCGCAAGCTAGGCGAGGATCTCGCGCACCACTCGGGTGCCCAGCTCTACGCCTGTCAGCTTGGCATCAAGGCCCTGGTGCTTGTAGGTGAAACGATCGTGCTGGATGCCCAGCTGGTGAAGCATCGTCGCATGGAAGTCGCGCACGTTGACGACGTTCTCGACGGCGTTGTAGCCGAGTTCGTCCGTGTTGCCATAGCTGATGCCGCCCTGCACGCCGCCGCCCGCCATCCACATCGAGAAGCCCTTGATGTGGTGGTCGCGCCCGTTGCCCTGGGCCATCGGCGTGCGTCCGAATTCACCGCCCCAGATGACCAGCGTGTCGTCAAGCATGCCGCGCTGCTCGAGGTCGGTGAGGAGCGCCCAAGTCGCCTGATCGACGAGCTTGGCGGACTCGGCGATCTTGTCTTTGATGCCACCGTGATGATCCCATCCGCGGTGATAGAGCTGAATGAAGCGCACGCCGCGCTCGGCGAGACGTCGCGCCAGCAGACAGTTGCTCGCATAGCTCCCGTCGCCGGGTGTCGCGCCGTACGCCTCGAGCACGCTCTTCGGCTCCTTCGAGAGATCGGTGAGCTCGGGGACGCTGGCCTGCATTCGGAAGGCCATCTCGTATTGACTGATGCGGGTCGCGATCTCGGGATCATCGATGGCGTCGTGACGGATGGCGTCGAGACCCTGGACCGCATCGACGAGAGCGCCCTGGTCTTCGCGTCGCACCCCGGGAGGATTCCCGACGTAGAGAACGGGGTCCCCCTTGGAATGAAAGTGCACGCCCTGAACGCGGCTCGGCAGGAATCCGCTGTGCCACTGCCGCGAAGCGATCGGCTGGCATTGCCCGCCACCCGCTGAAGTCAGAACGACGTAGCCGGGAAGCTCACTCGTCTCTGCGCCAAGCCCGTAAAGCACCCATGACCCCATGCAGGGGCGACCCGAAATCTGGGTGCCGGTGTTCATGAAGGTGTGGGCGGGGTCATGGTTGATCTGCTTGGTCACCATCGAGCGGACGATGCAGAGCTTGTCCGCCATCTTGCCAATGTGCGGAAAGAGCGTGCTCATCCGCTGACCGGACTGGCCATAGGTCTTGAACTCGTGCTGCGGTCCGAAGCAGTTCAGCGGCTTCCCCTGAAGCTGTGCGATCGGCTGACCCTTGGTGAAGGACTCCGGCATCGGCTTGCCATCCATCTCGCGCAGCTTTGGCTTCTCATCGAGGGTCTCGAGGTGGGAAGGGCCGCCCGCCATGCAAAGGTGGATGACCCGCTTGGCACGCGCTGGAAAATGACCGGGACCGAGCACGCCGGGAATCCCCCCAAGAGCGGGCGAGGTGCCCGTATCACCGAGCAGCTGGGAGCGCAGGGCAAGCGCGCCGATACCCACGGTGCCGGATCGAAGAAAAGTGCGTCGGTTGGTCATGCGGTTTCCACGGAAAATGGTAGGCCTCGCCAGAAGCTTAGTCGCAAGGCTGGCTAGGAAGCAAGCCAGCGGGAGAGTGCCTCCGGTAGATCCTCGACCGTCGATACGGTAGCCTCCGCAGCGACCCCGGCGACAGCCCCTTCCTCAAGAACTCGGATGCTCCCTTTGACCCCCGCGGCTTCGGAGGCCACCAGGTCGCGGTCCTGATCGCCGATCATGACGGAGGCGGCGAGATCGACGTCGTGATCGGCGGCGGCCTCGACAAACATCGCAGGGCTGGGCTTGTAGCGGGCACCGGGAAGTTCGGGATCATCGACGCAGGCGTAGATCGCATCAAAACCGACACCCGCCTCCGCCTGCAGTTCAGCCGCCATCGCATCATGGATCTCGTCGAGATCCGACTTGGTCAGGAGCCCCTTCGCAACGCACTTCTGATTGGTGACCAGAATGGCGAGCGCGCCGCTCTCCCGGGCCACGCGCAGCGCCTCGGCAGCGCCCTTCCGGAGTCGAAAGTCCTCCCTCCGAAGCACGTAGCCACCACCCTCCCGAACCGGAACGTTGATCACCCCGTCGCGGTCGAAGAACACGGCTCGGCGCAGCTTCCTGACCTGGGCCGACACCCGCAGGTCTTCGCCGATGCTGCGTGCGTCCAGATTCTTGAGAGCCACCGACTGCCAGCCTTCGGGAAAGGCGATGCCTCCCACGGCGCAGGGCCCGCCTCCGGCAATCAACGGTGCGAGGTAGAAGCAGACTTCGTCGACGTGGCCGCCGGCAAACAGCGCGGCATGGACCTGCCCGCCGCCTTCGGCCAGCACCGTCAACACCCCCCGCTTCGCGAGGTCCGCGAGCACTTCGTCCATCGACTGGTGCTCAAAGACGAGGGTGCGGTCGCGATGTTCGTCGGTAAACAGCCCCAGGTCCTCGGGCAGATCGCCCGAGCGCGTCAGGACCACCCGCCAGGGCTGGAGCTTTGCCACCGGAGCGGCACCCCGGAAGGTAAGACGGGGATCGTCCTGGCGAGCCGTCTCCGCCCCGATGAGGATCGCGTCACAGCGGGAACGCAGCGTGTTCTGCGCGTCCTGGCGGCTTCCTTCGGAGGTCAGCCACTGAGACTCTCCCTCGGGACGGGTGAGACGGCCGTCGAGGCTCGCGCCCACCTTGGCGATCACCCAGGGACGCCCCTCGAGAACCCATTTTCGAAACGGCGCGATCAGCGCGTCGCATCGATCCGCGAGCACCCCGCGGCATGTCTCGATGCCGGCAGCTCCGAGCACGGCGTCGGCTCGGCCCTGATGCTCGGGGTTTGGGTCCACGCTGCCGTAGACGACCCTGGCGATGCCGCGCTCGATGAGTGCGTCGGTGCAGGCGCCGGTACGCCCTTTGGTCGAGCAGGGCTCCAGCGTGACGTAGGCCGTGGCGCCGGAGGGATCGATCCCCGCCTCATCGATCGCTGCCAAAGCGATGAGCTCGGCATGGCGGCGACCCGCGCCGGGGTGCGCTCCAGCAGCCAGCAACCTGCCATCCTTCACCAGAACACAGCCGACCGGAGGATTCGGCGCCGTCAGACCCTGCACGTCATGGGCCTGCTCGATCGCCAGTTCCATCCATCCCTCGTCGTTCATTTTGAAGGTGACCCTACACGTCACCGAGGCGACGGGCAATCAAGCGAATCGGGGCTGGAAACCCCCTTTCCCAGTGACGCAATCGTCACTCGAGTTCCGGCGTAGGCCATTGCGCGAGACCGAGGAACGCGCGACTCTCTCTCGAACCGATTCTGCCATGTCCACTTCCATTCTCATCGTCGACGACGAAGAAGACCTCCGAGAGATGGTCGCGCTCAAGCTCCAGCGGGAGGGGTTCGAGGTGCGCGAGGCCAAGGACGGGCTGGTCGGTCTTGCCAAGGCGAAGCGCCGGCCGCCTGACCTCGTCGTTCTCGACGTGATGATGCCGAACATGGACGGGCACGCTCTCGCTCGGGAACTCGCCAAGGACGGTCGTACTGCAAGCGTTCCCATTCTCTTTCTTACCGCAAAAACCGGTGCCGACGACCGGATCGAGGGACTTGAACTGGGGGCCGACGACTACCTGAGCAAACCCTTCAGCCCGAAGGAACTCGTGCTTCGCGTGAAGGCCATCCTGCGCCGCTCCGAACAGGCGCCGGCGACCGCCGTCACCGAGTACGACGGGTTCCATCTCGACAAGAATCACCTCAAGTTTTATCTCGACGGGGAAGAGATCGAACTCACGAGCACCGAGTTCAAGCTCCTGCTCGCCTTCATTGAAACACCCGGCGTGATCAAGGAGCGCGGAGATCTTCTCCAGAGCATCTGGGGCTACTCGAGACAGATCAACACCCGCACCCTCGACACTCACGTCAAGCGCCTGCGCGAGAAGCTCGGTGACAAAGGCGAGCGGATCGAGACCATCCGCGGCGTGGGATACCGGTTCGCGGAGAACTCCTCCTCCTGCTAGCTTCGTCCCCTCGTGGAGTGGATACTCATCATCGGACTCTGCCTCCTCAGCGTATGGCTGGGTCTTCGCTACCGGTCCCTCCTGAAGGGGGTGCGGCAGCTTTCCAGCCGGCTCGGATCGGAAGAGGACCACGATCGCTCCGGGGCGGCGGGCTCGCGTAGTCTCCAGGCTCTCGCCCGAACCGCCCTGAGCCGTGTCCACCACGCCGAGCGCGCCCAGCGCCTCGAGGCCGGGCGGCGTTCGCTTCTCGAAACGCTTCTCAATCAGATCGAGGACGCCCTCTTTCTCGTGGCGGAGGACGGAGAAATCCTGCTCTCCAACGAGGCCGCTCGTACGCTCTATCCCACCGAGAAGGGACAGGAAGGCCGACCACTGATCCAGGCGACTCGCGATCATCGGCTGGCTGAAGTCATGGAAAGCGCCGTGGTGGAGGGCCGCCTCGTCACCCTCGACTTCGAGCGCCAGCACCGGGCGTTCCGGATCGAAGCCGCTCCCCTCGGGGGAGGCCCCGCCCTGGAAGACGGGGGTGGTCTGTGGATTCTCATCCGCGACGTCACCGAGCAGCGCGACGTCGAGCAGACCCGCCGCGACTTCGTGGCGAATGCCTCCCACGAACTCCGCACCCCGCTCGCGATCATACGCGGCTACCTCGAAATGCTGGAGGGCGACCCCGCCATCGAGAGCGATCCGGGCCGGCAACGCGCCGTCGAGATGATGGCGAAACACGGGGACCGCATCAATCGCACCGTCGACGACATGCTCGCGATCTCGAGCCTCGAAAGCGGGGTCGAGCAGCTCGCCATGGAGCCGTTCAACGTCTGTGACTGCCTCCGGGACGCCGTCGAACATCTCCTGCCTCTCGTCGACCAAAGTCGGGCCGAGATTTCGCTGGCGGTGCCGGACGATGATCTGCGGATTCTCGGAGACCGATTCTACTGGGATCAGATGCTGGTCAATCTCATCGAAAACGCCATCAAGCAGAACCCGCAGCGCGAGGTGCAGATCGAAGTCATCTGCCGGGTCGAGGAAAGAGATGGGGCCGAACCGTTCGTCGTAATCGAGGTCGTGGATGATGGCATTGGAATTCCCACCGCTGATCTGCCTCACGTCTTCAAACGCTTCTACCGGGTCGCGAAAGACCACTCTCAGGCTCGGATCAAAGGCACCGGTCTTGGGCTGTCGATCGTCAAGCGCGCCATCGAAGCGCACTCGGGCACGGTCGAAGTCGAGAGCGAGCCCGGGGTCCGCACCGTGTTTCGCCTCGCCGCCCCAGTGGAACTGGTTCAGGTGGTCCATGAGTAGGGCTGGCGAGAGCGGGGGCGATCCCACCCGCAGGCTCAACCGACAGCCGGCATCTAGTTCCTGCCCGGGAGGAGCATTAAAAACTCCGATGACCATGTCTTAAGGTGGAGCGTGACGTCCCGGCGCGCTGGCGTTGCCAGTGGGCGGGCTTCGCCCGCAACTCGCCGGGGACGTCGAGTTCCACCTTCAAGGCAGAACACTCGAGCCCGACGAGGAATTCGAGAAGAAATCATCGATACCCCCCCGCTCACCAAGCGCCATTGGCTCAGGCTCCAATCGCACTCCGCCGAAACGCCTCGCGGCCCATCCACAGTGCCACCCCACAGGCGAACACCACCAGCGCGTGGTAGAAGAACGACTCGAGGGGGCGTGATCCATCAAAGATCGACCCCGAGTATTCCGGCCAATGCCAGAAAAAGTACTTGGCCTCGGGGAGACCACTGATGCCAAACGCGCGATTCAGCATCATCGGACCAAGATCGATGAGATCGGGAATGGTGGATCCAGCATAACCGGCGGCAAAGAGGATCCAGTGAGTTCGCTTCAACAAGAACAAACCAAGGGGAAAGAGCAGCGCCCCGATGAGCATGTCCGTTCTCGCGGAGAAAGGGTAGCCGTGCGGAAGAAGATCCAGTACTCCGTGCAGCACGAAACAGACGAAAAAGCAGCCGGCACCACGGCTGACCGTTCCACGCGGGACACGATCTGAGGACGCAACCATGGCAGTGGTGGCCACTGCCGTCATGACATGGAAGGCGACGTTCATCCGCGGCTCTAGGGCCTCAGGCGTGGGCGTCTTTCACTTGGCCAGCGAGGGAGACGTCAACTGAGGCAGCCGCGCTCGTGAGAGCGTGGGGGCGTGACTCCGGGATGCGCGGATCACCCACGGCCCCTCCACCTTCTCACGAAGGCGACTACCAGGTCTGTCCGGGTTCTAGGACTTGCCGCCGAAACGCTTTCGGAACGAGTTCTTGAGGCGACCGCCAAAACCGGGGCGCTCGATCTTCACGGAGAGCTCCTTGTTCTTCTTCTGGAGAGACTTCTTCTCGTCCTTCAGATCCCGGAGCTGGGCCTTCATGATGCTCTTCTCCTTGATGCGGTTCGCCTCGCGCTCGTCCATGACCTCCTGATGCGCGGTGAGTTCACGCCGGAGCCAGTCCATGTGATCGATCATGGTGTGGGCACGGTCGCCCTGAGCGCGCGCGTAACTCGGCAAATGGCGGAGCGATTTCTCCACCAGCGGATCGCAGCGACTGATCAGACTCCGGCTCATGGAGTACGCGGCACTCGAACCCGGCGCAGGGGCGGGACGCGGGGTTCCCGTCCATAGCGGAACGGGCACCGCAGCCGTGTCGATGCCGGCGATGGAAAGACTGACAAGAAAAGTGGCGAGATCGACGTGGCGATCCGGCCGCGGGATGAATCCCTCGCTGCCGAGAAAAGCCTCCTTCGCGACAAGAACAACTTGTTCACCCACCGAATCCTTGAGCAGGTTCGAGGCGGGATGACCCCCGATCGGGTACTCGGCCAGGAGTCCCTCCTGGGCGGTGCCGAGCGCCGGCGCGGGCGCGTCTTCGTCTTCGTATTCGTCCTCGACAAGGAGAGAGCTCGTTCCCCCCATCGCGGTCGGGTTCTGCAGATCAACGGGCGCGGAGCGGGTGCCGTCGAGGCTCGGGGCGACCAGCGCGTCGCGATACGCGGTGAGGGCCCCCAGCCTGCCCTGCTCGGCACTCCGGGCGAGGACCTCGAGGGCGTCGGGCTTGAGCTCGGCGCCCACGGCGACAAAGACAAGGTGCGGCTGGGTCGCCTCGCGGGCTGCGAGATTCCAGAGGGAGGCTTCGTGCGGTCGAGGCAGATCCCCGAGATGACGCAGACCCGAGAGGACGGGCCCACCCTCGGGAAGAGGAACCCCGGCCACGAGGATCTCGGCCGGTGCGAGGCTCTGAACAGCCAGCGCCTCAAAGGTCGCGGCGACAGCTTTGGGATCGTCATCCTCGCGAAGTGCGACGATCAGGGACACGCCGCCGAGCACGGGTGGGATGGCGTTCTCCGTGCGGAACTGATCGCTGGCGGTGGCCATCTGCCGGTGCCAGCGGGTCCACGCGGTCTCGTTGGTGGCCGCATCAACGGCGGCCCGGGCGGGGCGCTGTCCCTCACGGCAGGTCCGGAGGAGGGCTTGCGCAAACGGAACACCGCGCTCGGCAACTTCCGCATGATAAAAGGTCGAGGCAGCGACGTCGCGGGGATGAATCAGCTCAGGAATGCCTCCGGTGCGCGCGGCGAGAAAGGGCACGCCCAGCCCGATGCACTCCATGACGGTGTTGGGCGAGTTGTCGACGACCGACGGCATCAGCGCGAGGCGGCCTTCTCCCTGAAGATAGGCGACGGCCTCGTCCTGCTGAAGGTTGTCGATGATGCGCCAGTGACGCTTCCACTTCGCAGAGCGACGGGCGATGTAGCTTCGGGCGTGGACACCTTCGACGGTGGCTTCTTTGCCGAGAAAGGTCACCTCGACTCCATCGGCATCGGGATGGCTGGCCATCTCGTCGAGCGCGTCGCAGAAATTGACCAGGCCCTTGCGGGTCTCGAGCCGTCCAAAAAAGACGAGTTCGTCGACGGGTTTGGGATCGAGAGGCAGCCCGGCCTTGGCACGGGCGGCGTGCGGCTGGACGTACTGCTGCTGGTGGACGGTGTCAGGGAGCGTCCAGTCCCGGCTGCGCATGTACTGATGAAGGTAGAGGCTCGGCCCGATGAGAACGTCGCAGTCCTCGACGGAGCGACGCTCGATCCAGTCCGTGGAGAGGTTATAATAGGAGTCGAAGGGGACGTGGTTCGACTCGAAGATCCACTCGGTGGAGCTGTGTGTGGTGAGGCAGACAGCCGCGTCGCGGAACTGGAGTCCGAGCCGGGACGAGAGAGCGGTGAAGTAGCCGTGCCCGTTGCACTCGGCGAAATGGATGACGTCGAAGGGTCTCTCGTCGTGCTGCTCGGACAGCCAGAGATAGGCGGCGTGGGAGGTGCGGACGTTGGCGTGCTCCCAGTCGTAGGTCGGGTGATGGAGGGGAACGATCGCGACGAACCGAATACCGTGCTTCTCGTAGTGCTTCTCCCATTCAGCGAGATCCACCCCGCGGCGATCGAGGTCGCGCTTGTCCCCAAGGAAAAGAACGGTCACCTCATCACCCGCGTCTGCGAGGGCGTGAGCGAGAGAAGTGCAGGCCGTGCCGATGCCGCCGTTCTTGGTGGGACCGAAGACTTCGTTGGTGGCGATGCAGACTCGGGCGGGGCGTTCGGCGGGGGCGAGGTGACCCGCGTGGAGCGCGAGATTGGCGACACCGGTCTCCATCAGCTTGGAGAGCTGGTCGTGGTTTCGGTCGGAGAGGACGAAGAGCCCCGCCTGACGCTCGAAACGCTCGGGCTGAGAGAACGTGAGGCCTTCCCACGCGATCGGAAGGCCCGCGCTGGAAAGCTGGTCGGAGACCTCGGCGAAACCGGGACCCGAGCCCTCCTCGAGATCGGGAAGAGGCACCGCCAGCAGCGTCACGGCGCTCTGGGAGGCGAGACTGCGGAGGGTGTCGATCGAATCTGCGAGGTCGGCTTTCGCATCGAGGATCAGGACGACTTTGCCCTCGGCGGCAGCGGCCTCGGGAAGAGGCCCGCCCTCGGAGACGAGCGGGTGTCCGCATTCAAGGAGGCGGGCGAGAGTGCCGGCGAGGGTTTCAGCCTCGGCCCAGCGGTTGGTGTTGGCGTTCGTTCCGGTCACGGCAGGCCTTCCTCAAACCGCAGATTCAGGCTCGGGGCAACGGATTTCCTCGACGAGCCGTGGCGCGCGAACGCGCAAAAGATGCACAAGACCCGTTTCGTGGTAGGTTGACTCTCCTTTCATCATGGCCTTCACCAATCGAAATCGACAGGCAGAGCCGCAGCCCGACTACGAGTGGGAGCAGCTATCGTCGAGCTATCTGCCCGAGGACAGCGGGTGGGGAATCAAGGGCTGGGTGCTGGCCGCCATCATCGTCTCGGGAGCGTTCCACCTCGCGCTGCTCGGCTACGCCAGCAAGGTGGACTGGAGCACGATGCTCTCCAGTCCCGCGGCTCGGGAAAACAGGCCCGTCCTCGACCGGGTCGCGGTCAGCGCCGATCTACTTAAAAAAGGGGAGATCATTCAGGACCTGAAGACGCCGGAGGAGCGTGTCGATTCCGACCTGGCCGACATCGACGAGGACCTCAGTCTTCTCGAGGCGCAGGAGATGGTGAAGGACAAGGAGATCAAGCTCACCCCCGAGATCGACAAGGCGGAGAATTTCCTCGCTGAAGAAGGCGCCCCCCGCCCCGCAATGGCTGCCGCTGACTTGATTCAGGCCCTTGAGGCCGTCGAGGCCGGCGGCGTCGGGCGCAGCCTCGAGCGCGACGTCGCCTCGATGAAGGCCCGCATGACGGCGACCGGGCGCATCTCGGACAACCAGCTGATGCTCGAAGCCGGGCCCGAGTTCGGAGCCGACTACCTCGAGTCTGACCTTCTCAGCCAATTTGATGAGGAGCCCTCTGGAAACGGCACGGGCGTCGACGGATTCAGTGATCTCGACAAGCTCCTCGCGATGACCGGCGGCCTCCCCGCCAATCTGGACCCGGTGCTCATGCCCACGGATCTGCTCTTCGGATACAACGAGGTGCAGGTGAAGGAGGAAGCACGGCTCAGCCTCATGAAGCTCGGACTTCTCATCCAGAAAAACCCGAATTCCGATTTCACCATCGAAGGTCACTCCGACAGCTTTGGCGGCGCCGAGTACAACCAGAAGCTCAGCCAGCAGCGGGCCGACGCCGTCAAGGGCTGGCTCGTCGGGTCGCTTCGCCTCGACGGCTCACGAATCAAGACGGTCGGTCGCGGCCAGACCGCCTACCTCGTGAGTGCCGAAGGAAGCATCGAGGAACAGGCCCTCAACCGCCGGGTCGAGATCGTCATCGGCAAGAACAGGAAAAACCGGTAGGCCCGCCCGCTACTCGACCTCCCGCAACTGCAGCACGTCGATATTCCGGGTCTTCTCCGTCATCGTCGTCACCACCGCCAGCTTGTTGCCCGTCGCGCACCAGCCCCGCCGCTTCAGATACTCGAAGGCATCGCAGATCGTCTCCTCCGGATCCTCCTGGAAAGAGATGAAGAACGGCTCGATCCCCCACAGCATCAGCATCCGCCGAAAGGTCTGCGGCCGATCCGTGAACGCGTAGATCGGAATCCCGGCCGGCCGCAGCGCCGCCGTGATCTGCGCCGTGTACGAACTCCGGGTGAACAGCAGGATCGCACAGTCCTCGAACTCCCCCGCCAGCACCGCCGCCGAACGGATCAGCTTCGACTTCGGCAGCCGCAGCGTGACCCGGTGATTGAACTTCGCCGGGGCCAGCACCTCGGTCGCATCGATCACTCGGTTCATCACGTCGACCGCCTCGACTGGGTAGGCCCCAGTCGTCGTCTCCCCCGACAGCATGATGCAGTCCGCCTGCTGACGCACCGCGTTGGCGACGTCGCTGACCTCCGCCCGGGTCGGCATCGGCGCCTCGATCATCGATTCCAGCAGATGGGTCGCCACCACGAACGGCGTCCCTTGGGTCAGACATTCCTCCGCCACTTGATGCTGCACCAGCGGCAGTTCCTCGAAGGGAATCTCGATGCCCAGATCGCCGCGCGCGATCATGATCGAGTCCGCCTCCTCCACGATCTCCTGCAGATTCCGCAGCGCCGTCTGGTCTTCGAGCTTGGCCATCACCTGCGCCCCCGACTCCAGATTGCGGAGCTCGTTCTTGAGCTCGCTCACCGCGTCTGCAGTCCGCGCGAACGACAGCGCAAAAATATCGATCCCCATCTTCACCCCAAACCGCACGTCACCGAGGTCCTTCTCGGTGAGCGAAGGCAGCTTCACGTTCACGCCGGGCAGATTGATATGCCTGCGCGCCCCGAGCAGCCCCGGTGTCAGCACCTTGGTCACGACATGATCCTCGTGAGTCTCGAGAATCTCCAGCCGGAGCAGCCCGCTGTCCACGAGGATCACGTCGCCGACGTGGACGTCGCCCGCCAGGCCGCGGTAGTTGACGTCGACCTGATGCACCCCGTCGCGCTTCTCGAACGAAGTCCGCATCCAGAGTTCCAGCTTGTCGTGCTTCTTCAGAGCGATCGGTTCCTCCAGAAACCCCGTCCTGATCTCCGGCCCCTTGACGTCCATGAGCAGTGCCACCTGCCGCTCCGTCTTCGCGCAAACCTTGCGGATCGTCTTGATCGCGCCCTCCACCCACTCGTGGGTCGCGTGCGCCATGTTGAAGCGGCACACGTCCACCCCGCGGCGAATGAGAGCTTCCAGAACGTCCTCCTCGATCGTGGCGGGCCCGATCGTGAAGATGATTTTCGTGTGGCGGTAGTGGGACGTCGTTTTCAAAAGTAGAAAGAGAGCAGTAGAGAATAGGCAGAGGCGGCGACACCCCGGCGAGAGGTGATGATCTCGGTCAAGCGATCCTAGCGTGACTTTTCCTCGTTGCACGCAGCCTTTCCGTCAGAGAAGCGGCGGGGCACGGATCGCGTCAAGGCAAGGCGCGGGCCTCCGGACCCGCCGAGGGGAGCGCCACGCGACCGCCTCGCGCTGCCTGCTGCCAGAACGGCATGCACCGCGTTGTCCAAGGTACCCTTGCCATTGAGGCAGGGCGCGGACCCCGGACCCGCCGAAGGGAGCGCCACGCGACCGTCTCGCGTTGCTATCCGTGACGACCGCTCCCGCACGCCGTCATTCAATCGAGCTCTGCGAGTGCCCGCCGCGCCCGGACTTCCAGTGCCGCCGTCGGTTTCCGTCTCAGGCTCCACTTCAGGAGCTGTTTCAGCTCCTGCTGGAGTTCCGGGTGCGCGCGGCTAAGCCGGGCAAAGATGGTCACCGAATAGGCTTTCAGCGCCACGGGCTGTGTGGGATCTTCGAGCATGCGGATGCAGACGTCGACCACTGCCCCGCCAATCTCCTCTGGAATCTCGAACGCCTGCAGTGCCCGCAGTGCATTCCGGTGCACTGCCACGTGCAGGGTTTCCCGCCCCAGGCAATCGACCAGGCGAGGAAGGTAGGGCTCGACCAGCTCCGGCCATTGTTCCGCCACCGGCCCAATCGCCGCCGAGGCTCGCTGCGCGAGCAGGGCGTCTTTTCCCAGCACCAGCTTCATCACCCGGCCAAAGCGGTCCTTGCCGAGTGAGGGTCGTTCGCCCGCCCAGCCGACCACCTCGTCGGTCACGCGCCGAGAGTGTTCCGACCGCAACAGAGCCTCAAGTTCCATGCGTAGTTTCTCCTTGCAAAGAGGGACCAACTCAACAAGTTCCCGTTCGCTCTTCGGAGCGACACCCGGGTAGGTACCGAAGCGGTCAAACGGGGCAGACTGTAAATCTGCTGGCTCTGCCTTCACAGGTTCGAATCCTGTCCTGCCCACTAAAAGCACCTCGCAAGAGGTGCTTTTTTATTGGTGGGCAGGACAGGGTTCGAACGCCGTTCGATTGGCATGCCGCGAAGCGGGCACCAACCCCCGTAGCGAAGCGAAGGCCCTCCCCAAGTCCTGAGGGAGGCACGACCGAAGAACAATCCTGTCCTGCCCACTAAAAGCACCTCGCAAGAGGTGCTTTTTTATTGGTGGGCAGGACAGGGTTCGAACGCCGT
>ENA-ORXT01000676-ORXT01000676.1-marine-metagenome-genome-assembly--contig:-NODE-676-length-52383-cov-28.990575_pt1 | contig 52383 bp, 46 predicted proteins | sample MGYA00237868_ERZ511482 | MGnify/ENA metagenome assembly ERZ511482
ACCAAAAATTCACCGTATGGCGCGACCCCACCGGCCACTTCCACATCCTGCGACCCGACGGCACCCCACTCGAATGAACCAGCGACATTTGGCGACGGCTCCCGCATCACAGCCACACCCTGCTCCTACGTCGCAGCGGCATCCTGCTCCTACGACACAACAACATCCTGCTCCTACGTCACAGCGACATCCTGCTCCTACGTCACAGCGACATCCTGCTCCTACGTCGCAGAGGACGCTCGCAGTCAACCGACGAGGCTTCCTCGATCATGGAAACAGAATCCACATCTCCGACGCAGGACGTTATGCGAGAGGATCAGCAGGCATCGGCACTCCGCCCAGCTCCGGGCCCCACACCCTGCGGTGCTGTAGCGGGCGCGTTCATGGAGCGGGCTCGCTCCAAAAATGATGACACATGGTCCCGGAGAGACTCGACACCCGTCACAGTCAGGCGGATACGGCCGCTCTGATTGCCGTCGCCACCGCTTGCGCGGCCAGCTCGGAAACAAGATCCGTTCGGGTCTGGACCTGACCGGTTCCAATGGCGAACATTGCGTCGCCATCAAGGCTTGTGTGCGCGGGGCTGACCGAACGGGCGATGCCGGTGTGTGCCAGATCGGCAACTCGACACGCTGCCGCTTTGTCCAGAATTGCGTTCGTCACCACGCAGCCGATGACCGTGTTCGTCGCTGTCGTCTCATCGGCGGCGGCAATGTCGGCCGGGTTGCCGTCGGCATTGAAGAGCTCACCAATCGCTGACTGCGGATAGCGGGGGTAGTGCAATGGCGCTTTGGAACCAGCCAGGATCGATCCGTCTTCCGCGACCACAGCGCCCACCGGGTTGACGCCCATGAGTGCGCCCACCGTCAGGTCGCCGTGGCGCACGACAGCCCACCCCTGTCCTGCGGGAACCGACCAGTCTCGGCCACGGTCCTTCCCGGCGGTGCAGCCAGTGCCGACACCCACGGGGCCCATCGACGGCTCATCTGCGCTGGCCGCAACGCACGCGGCATAGCCGTCTTCCGCGGTGACCCTGCGTTCCTGCGGCGAGGCAATGTCAAGAACCACTGCCGCTCCAACAATGGGGAATCGGCCGCCGGGAAGGTCGAACCCAATGTCGTTGTCCACGCACCAGTCGGCTACTCCAGATGCTGCTCGCAGGCCGAAAAGGGAGGACCCACCCAGCACAACAGCGTGCACAGCCGTATTTGGCGAAGCGGCGGACATTACGGCAACTTCGCGGGTTCCCGGAGCTCCGCCCCGCACAGAAACGCCGCCCACGGAGCCATCCGGAGGTAGGACAACTGTGCAACCTGTGCGGTTCTCCGGGTCTGTGAAGACGCCGACCCGAACCGTTTTCAAACCGAGTGCCATAGATGGGCAAGTTAACCCAGGAACGAAATCCATGGGTCAAACGTCTTAAGAGGTGAAGCCTTCCGCCGATGGCTGAGGGCTGGGCGAACAAAACAAGGAGCAGAGCAATGGCTGTAATCTCACCCCGCGAAGAGCAGATCTTCCGAGAGATGACCTGCGAGCTCTCCCCAGATCCCCGCAGGGACGCCACTGATCCCCGCCCAACCGCACCAGTGCGCCTCACCTTCGGTGCGAAGATGCGACTGCGCCGTGTCGCTCTCCTGGGGATCTGGCTGGTCAGTTTGCTGGGTTCCTTCGGTATGGCCGAGGGCCGCGTTCCCATGGTCGCGTGCGCCCTTTCACTGGCGTGTGCAACATTCGCCATCTGGTCTGACTTCGTCGCTTCGCTCGCATCGTGGACCAGGCGGTCGACCTGAGAAAACCCACCGACGAAGCGCGAATCCAGTGCGTCCTGCCGCCCGGCTGAGCAGACGCAGAATCTAGACCTCAAGCATCAGCGTGGCCGGTCCGTTGTTGACAATCTCCACAATCATGTCCGTACGGAACTGCCCGGTGGCAACGGCGAGTCCACGCCCCAGGAGTTCAGCCACCACGAGGTCGACGAGCGGCTCAGCGACCTCGGACTTTGCCGCGGCAATCCAGGTGGGACGACGACCTTTCGAGGCATCGCCATACAGCGTGAACTGACTGACAATCAGCACCTCGCCCGCGACGTCGATGACCGAGCGATTCATCACGCCGTCCTCATCGTCCATAATGCGCAGCCCAGAAATCTTGTCGGCCAGTTTCCTCGCCTGGGGCTCCGAGTCCTCGTGGGTGACACCGACCAGCACGGCCAGCCCAGCTCCGATCTCACCAACAACCGATCGCGTGCCGTCCTCGGCCACAACCGTCACCGACGCTCGATCCACCCGTTGCACCAGTCCTCGCATGCGCGCATCCTAACCGGCCACCGATTCTCGCGATCTCTTCAGGTTGACTTCGCCATGGCTTCAGCCCGCGGCTGCCACACTTGACGCCATGACTGAGCAGACGATCCTTGTGGTGGAAGACGACCCGCGGCTGCGTGAATCGCTGTTGATGGTGCTCGGCCATGAGCACTACAAGATCCTGGAAACCGAAACCGGTGAGGCTGCGCTGGACATACTCGCCGAAACCGCAGTGGACCTGGTTGTGCTCGACGTCAACCTGCCCGGCATCGACGGCATGGAGACCTGCCGCCGTCTTCGCGCCGCCAACCACACACACCCGGTGCTCATGTTGACGGCCCGCCACGAGATTGCCGACCGGGTGGCCGGGCTCGACGCCGGCGCAGACGACTACCTGCCCAAGCCATTCGCGCTCGAAGAATTGTTGGCCCGGGTGCGATCGATGCTTCGACGCATGGAGACGGTTGCGGAGAAGCCGGCCATTGCGCCATCGATCCAACTCGATGATCTCACCGTGGATGGGCTCGCCCGTACTGTTGAGCGCGGCGGCACCCGCGTGGAGCTGACCAAAATCGAGTTCGATCTTCTTGAGCTGCTTCTCGAGAACCGCGACATCGTGCTGACTCGCGACATCATTCTGGACCGCATCTGGGGGTACGACGAATCCATGGGGTCGAACTCTCTTGAGGTGTTCATTTCTGCCCTGCGCAAGAAGACCGAAATCAACGGATCAGCCCGCCTCATCCATACGGTGCGCGGTGTCGGCTACGTGGCCAGGAGCGTCACGTGAGTCTGCGGAGACGTCTTGCGCTGATACTCAGCAGCATTGTTGCTTCGGTCTTCGTGTTGACAATGGTGATCAACTACGTTCTGGCCGGGTCCACCCTGCGAGCATCGGTGGACACGCAACTCCAGGAACAGGCCGACGCCATTCGAACGGGTAACGGCAACGTTCTTCGCGCCGTTCTCAACCAGGTTGATAATCAGCGCGGCAACGACGACAACGCTCGTGGCGAAGGCAATGGCCGACCACCACGCGGCCGGGCGCTTGCCGCCGAGGACTTCCGAGATCGGATTGGTGGCTTCCAGTTCGTGGCGACCGACGGATCGGTCACGGGAACCGACATTCCCGTCGATGCTGCCATCATCAGCCGCGTACGGGAGACAAATCGATCGGAGTTCAGCGACCAGCGAGACGCCGACGGCAACCGTGTTCGTGTCCTCACGCTTACAGCCGGCGACCGCGTCGCGGAAGGAACCGTCATCCAACTCGCCGACGACATCAGCTCTCTCGACAATGGCCTCCGCACGCTCGGGCGAGGGCTGCTGTTCACCGGCGTCATTGGCACGCTCTTTGCCGGGCTGGTGGGCTGGATTGTTGCTGGACGGTTCACGCAACCAATCACGGCAGTGACAGCAGCTGCGAGCCAGGTTGCACGACAGCAGGATCTACCAAACCGCATTGACGTCGACCGCGACGACGAGGTGGGTCAACTGGCAACAAGTTTCAACGCCATGATCACGGCGCTCGAAGTATCACGGGATCAACAGACCCGCCTCGTCGCTGATGCCAGCCATGAGTTACGGACTCCGCTCACCAGTCTCCGCATGAAGATCGACTTCCTCAAGAGCCAGCCTGATCTGCCTGATGCCAGGCGTTTGCCAATTGTTGCTGGTGCTGCGATGGAGTTGGAAGAGCTCACCGACCTTGTCGCTGAGCTGGTGGATCTTGCGTCTCACAGCACGTCGGAGGAAGCGATCGAACCGGTGAACCTCGGTGAGCTCATCAGCGACGTCGCCACCCGCTTCGAGACCACAACGGGACGCACCATCGATGTGACGTCATCGGGCACGGTTGTGCCGGTGCGCCCACGCATGATTCGCCGCGCAGTCACAAATCTGATCGACAATGCACTCAAGTACAGCCCCGACGGAGCGGTCAACATCACCGAGACTTCCGGCCGCATTGAGGTACGTGACCATGGGCCCGGCATCGCCGAAGCAGATCAGGCTCGCGCCTTCGATCGGTTCTTCCGGGCCGACGGTGCCCGCACACAACCCGGCAGCGGTATCGGCCTTGCCATTGTGAAACGAGCCGCCGATGTTCACGGCGGCGAAGTCTGGATCTCAAGCCCCACCGACGGGGGCACCATCGTCGGCCTCTCACTTCCGACTGGCGCAATCGCACGGAACTGAGCGTCCCAGTCCGTGCGCTGCAAGAAGCCGTGCACTGCGAGAAAGAGCGCTTAGGCGACGTCGCCGATGTGGATGAGAAGATGGGTTGCGTGGACAGCAGCGGTGAGACCGGCCACCAGTCGGCGAACCGAAACAGGTCGTTCGTCAGGCGCTGGTGGGTTTGCAGGAGTGATGGTGTACATGATTCGTCCGCTCGGTTCGAATCGTTTCGTACTTCGGGATTTCCTCAGTCGAGGGTGACACGCCCAAGGCGATCAATTTGCTGAGACGGTGCGAGCCGGACATCGCCGTCGGTGACGGCTTCGCCTGTGGAGATCGCCCACACGTCATAGGTTCCTGGTTCAGCGACGTCGAGATGGAATTCCTCGTCACGAACTTCATCGGCCCGAGCGACAATGTCGCCGTCGACAGCAAGGGCGATGGAAGCGGCACCTTGGCGTTGCGACTCAAGTACCTGCACCTTCACTCCGTCCTCAAGGTTGGTGATCTGGGCGACACCGAACGCATTGGTAACGACTGACACGCCGAGCACTTCGGTTTGTGATGAGGAGGCAGCGAAATCCTCGTTGATCGTTTCAACGGAGACCTTTTCGACGCCCGCTGAGTTCCCGGTTCCGAGTGGGCCGGAAGCCGCCGCGATGGCTGATCCTCCAACCATCACACTCACCACAACAGTGGCGAGACCTGCCACCAGTCGGCGAATCGAAGCAGATCGTTCGCCAAGCGTGAGTGGATTTGCAGAAGTGGTGGTGTGCATGATTCGTTCGCCCTTTTGGAAGTTGTTTCGTCGCTGACAAGGGACTCGGGCAAATTCGGATCCAACTAAAGAGCTACGGCGTGCTCGTACCAACGTCGGCGTACCAACATTGGGGGTGGGCAACACCGTTCCGCCCGCTTGGAATCGTCCGACTCCCATTTGGGTGATGCATTACTCTCGCTGCCATGAATGAAAGCGGCTTGCATATCGCGGGATTGAGCAAACGTTTCGGTGACACCCAGGCAGTCGCCGATCTCAGCCTGCAGGTACCACCCGCCAACCTCATTGGTTTCCTTGGGCCAAATGGCGCCGGCAAGACCACCACCATGCGTTCAATCATGGGAATGGTTCGTCCCGATTCAGGAACCATCACGTGGGCCGGAACCAGCGTCGGAGACGACGAGCGGCGTCGCTTTGGCTACATGCCGCAGGAGCGCGGTCTCTACGCCCGAATGAAGGTGGCCGAGCAGGTCAACTACTTCGGTCGCCTCGCCGGTCTGTCCAGCAGCGTCGCGTCTGATCGCACCGACTACTGGCTTGAAAGGGTGGGTCTCACCGAGCGCCGGGATTCGCTGGTGCAGGAACTCTCCGGAGGTAACCAACAGCGCGTCCAACTCGCTGTTTCGCTTGTCCACGACCCACAACTTCTCGTGCTGGATGAGCCGTTCGCCGGCCTTGACCCTGTCGCTGCCGAGGCCATGCGGTTGATCATCGCTGAACGAGCCGAAGCCGGCGCGAGCGTGTTGTTCTCCAGTCACCAGCTCGATCTGGTCGAGGGGCTGTGCGAGGAGGTTGTCATCGTGGCCAGTGGTGAGGTCGTCGCTCAGGGAGAGGTCACCGCGCTGCGTTCGGCATCTCCTATTCGCCTACTCAGAGTCCGCTGGGATGATCCCCAACCCAACTGGAAGCCGTTGGCCGGCACCATCCGGTCGCGCGACGACCACGAGGTGCTGGTTGAGCTCGCCGCCGATGCCGACCCGGGAACCCATCTTGGGCACGCACTGTCCGCCGGACATGTGGCCGAGATCAGTCTTGAACCGCCGGGCCTTGACGAAGTCTTCGCCGACGTGATCGCCGATGTGATCGCCGACCAGCATGCAGATGACGCTGGCCTTTCGGAGAAGGAAGCGGTGACGACATGATCTGGACCATCGCAAAGCGCGAGATCGCCACACGCGGGCGGTCGAAGGGTTTCCTGATCAGCACGGCCGTCCTCTTCGTAGGCGTTATCGCCGCGGCGCTGGCCGTCATGTTCCTGACGGGCGGTGACGACACGGCTCGCGAGGTGAACGTCGCGGTCATCGAGGGCGGCCTCCCTTATGCCCCGGCAATTGAACTCGACAGCGAAGACCTGGACGTCACCGTGTCCATTCTCGAAGGCCGCGATGCGGTCAACACGGCTGTCGATGAAGGCGAGTTCGACGTCGCCTTCGATGGAACGAACCTCATCTGGAAGAGCTTCCCGGACCCAGAGTTGGACCGCCACATCGCAGGAGCGGTACAGGAGGTGGAGTTCAGCAAGCGAGCCACGGAGCTCGGCCTGACCGGTGCCGACATCGGCCAGCTCTTCACGCCGGTTGAGTTGGAAGAGACGCGCCTCGATGGCGACGACAGTGACTTTGCCGTTCGGGCCATCGTGGCTGCCGCCAGCGGCGCGGCAACCTTCATGCTGTTGCAGGTGTGGGGTGCCTTCATGCTCATGGGCGTGGTCGAAGAGAAACAGTCAAAGGTTGTGGAAGTGCTGCTCTCCCATGTGCGTCCGCAGACCCTGCTGTCCGGCAAGGTGCTCGGCCTCGGCGTGCTTGCGATTGTGCAGATGTTGATCCTGGGAGCCGGCATGGCAATTGGGCTGATGCTCACCCAGGACATCGACATCCCCGACGGAGTATGGAGCACCATTCCGCTGTTCGTGGTGATCTTCCTACTCGGGTTCGCGTTCTACGCAACTGCCTTCGGTGCAGTTGGTTCCATGGTGTCTCGCCAGGAAGACGCTCAGTCCGCCCAGTTGCCGGTGATGCTCCCCTTGTTCATCGGCTACGCAGTGGCAGCTGGCAGCTTCGCCGCTCCGGAGAATGTGGCAATCAAGGTGCTCTCCTTCGTGCCGTTCACGTCGCCGGTGGTCATGCCGTTCCGCAATGCCTTCACAGACGTCCCGATGGTCCAGATCCTGATCAGCCTGGCCATTCTCGTGGCGTCGACGTTCATCATGATTCAGGTCGCGGGGAAGATTTACCGCTACTCGCTGTTGCGCACCGGCAGCCGGGTCACGTGGAAGGAGGCGCTGACCGGCTCCAGCGATTGAAAGTGCGCCGCCGGGGCCGATTCCACGTCTCGTGGATTCAAGGCTGAGTTCTCCCAGTAACATTTGTTATTGGAATAAAGCGACACCCAACCCCGCTCTATTCAGGCGCCATGAACAACATCGAATCCACCTCTTCAGGAACCGACCAACCGCTTCGGATTGCGTTCCTTTCGTACCGGGGCAAGCCGCATTGCGGCGGCCAGGGCGTCTACACCCGCCACCTGACCAGGGCCCTGCAGGATCTTGGCCACCATGTCGAAGTGTTCGGCGGCCAGCCTTACCCGGACCTGGTCGACGGCATCCCGCTCCACGAACTCCCCAGCCTCGACATCTTCAACGACCAGTTTCCCGGCCGCATGCCCGGCTTCTGGGAGGTGAAGTCCATGGCCGACTACGCCGAAGTGATGAGCTTCATGGGCGGCTCCTTCTCTGAGCCCCTGGCCTTCAGCATGCGGGCCTGGAAGGCACTCAAGCCCCGCCTTGACGATTTTGATCTGGTCCACGACAACCAGACACTCGGCTACGGCATCCTCGGCATCCAGAACGATGGCCTCCCCGTGCTCCAAACCATCCACCACCCCATCACCGTGGATCGCAAGCTCGAGATTGAACACAGCCGCACCCTGATGGAGCAGATCGGCAAGCGCCGCTGGTACGCCTTCACCAAAATGCAGACCCGCGTCGCCAAGCGCATGCTCCGCGTCATGACGGTGAGCCAGAACTCATTCAACGACATCGTCGCAGACCACAAGGTCAACCCCGACAAGATGGTCGTCGTGCCCGTTGGCGTCGACCCGGAACTCTTCAAGCCGGTACCCGGCGTTGAGCGCATCCCCGGCATGATCGTCACCACCGCAAGCGCCGACGTTCCGCTGAAGGGCCTGCGTTACCTGCTCGACGCCCTCGCCAAGCTGCGCACCGAACGCCCCGAGGCTCACCTCGTGGTCATCGGCAAACCCAAAGAGGGCGGCGAAGCCATGGCGTCCATCGAGCGGCAGGGCCTCACCGACCACGTGACCTGGATCTCCGGCGTGCCCGACGAGCGCATAGTCGAGCTTTACTCCCAGTGCGAAGTTGCCTGCGTGCCCTCTCTCTACGAAGGATTCTCGCTGCCCGCCATCGAAGCGATGTCCTCGGGAGCCTGCCTGGTCGCAACGAACGGCGGCGCACTTCCTGAGGTTGTCGGCAACGACGGTGAGACGGCGTTGGTGGTCGAGACCAAGAGCGCCGACGCTCTCGCCGCCGCCATCGGAAAGGCAATGGACGACCCCGAACTCCGGGCCCGCATCGGTGCCGCAGGCCGCGAACGCGTCATCAACCACTGGAGCTGGCGCCACACGGCAGAGAAGACCGTGGAGCAGTACCGGATACTTCTCGACGACTGGGACAGGCAGGGTCGCACCGCAGATGCCGCAGGCGAACCCCATGGCGTGCGAGGGCTGCTCCAGAAGGCTGCCAGGAACGCAAAGCACCTGGTGCGCTGAGATGCTCACTGTTGACTACGACAAGCTCGGCCTCCGCGAGGGCCACCATCTTCTCGATCTCGGTTGCGGATTCGGACGCCACGCGTTTGAAGCCCTGCGCCGTGGAGCGCACGTCACCGCATGTGACATGGCCGTTCCCGAACTCAGCGAAGTGCGAAACATCGCCGGCGCAATGTACGACGGTGACGAAGTTCCCGCCGGCGTCACCACCACGCTCGCCAACGGCGATGCCACCAGGCTTCCGTTCGCCGATGCCTCGTTCGACCGGATCATCGCCAGCGAGGTGATGGAGCATGTCCCCAACGACATCGATGCACTCAACGAGTTCTACCGGGTTCTCAAGCCGGGCGGCGTGGTTGCCGTTACCGTGCCAACCTTCCTTCCGGAGCGAATCTGCTGGGCACTCAACGACGCCTATCACGCGCCGAAGTCTGTCGGCGGACACGTCCGGATCTACACGAAGGCCGAGCTGCGTTCGAAGTTCGAAGGCTCTGGCCTCATCCCCGGTGCCCACCACCAGGAGCACGGCATTCACTCGCCGTACTGGTGGCTCAAGTGTGCGGTTGGCCTCGAGAACGACGACCACCCCCTTGTGCAGAAGTATCACGACCTGCTCGTCTGGGACATCACCGACGCGCCGGCCGTGACTCGCATTGCGGACAAGGTCCTCAGTCCACTCATCGGCAAGTCAATGGTTATGTACGCCCGCAAGCCAGTATCCATAACCGACGGCGTTGTCACCGAGCCGCTGCACCCGGAGATGACCCCGGAGATGACCGATGTCTGAACTTGCTGTTGAAGGCGTCCTCACGGCCGCCGAGATCACGACCACCGCTGACACACTCGCCGAACTGCAGCTTCCAAACGGCATGATCTCCTGGTTCCCGGGCGGCCATGCTGACCCCTGGAACCACATAGAAGCCGCCATGGCGCTCGCGGTTGCGGGCAACCGGCAGGCTGCGGAACGTGCCTACGAATGGCTGATCGGCCTCCAACGCGAAGACGGTGCCTGGCATCAGTACTACCTCCCCGGCAATGTGATTGAACAGGACAAGCTCGACGCAAACTGTGCCGCCTACATCGCCACCGGAGCCTGGCACCACTACCTCCTCACCGGCGATACAGGATTCCTCGAAACGCTCTGGCCAGTCGTTGATCGAGCAATCGGATTCGTTCTCGAACTCCAGCAGCCTCGCGGCGAAATCCGTTGGGCGCGCCACAGCGACGGAACCCCATGGTCCTTCGCCTTGTTGACCGGCTCGTCCAGTATCTGCCACAGCCTCCGCTGCGCAGTGGCTATTGCCAACAAGCTCGGCCATGAGCGCCCCGGCTGGGAACTTTCGATGATGCGGCTCGCCGACGTCATCCGCAACGACCCAGCCGCGTTTGCACCGAAAGATCGCTGGGCCATGGACTGGTACTACCCCGTACTGTGCGGCGCAATCACCGGCGACGCCGGTCGCGAGCGCCTCGCTGACGGTGTGGACACGTTCATCATGCTCGGCAAAGGCGTTCGCTGCGTGTCTGACCGACCGTGGGTGACAGCTGCCGAAACATGCGAGGCGGTGCTGGCCTACCTGAGCGTCGGCGACCGCTCCATGGCAATGGATCTGTACCAATGGTCTCAGGCCGCCCGCACTGATCGAGGCGACTACTTCACCGGGACCGTCTACCCGCAGGTCGTGAACTTCCCTGCCGACGAGCGCAGCTCCTACACATCAGCTGCGGTCATCCTTGCTGCTGACGCACTGAGTGAGTACAGCCCGGCAAGTCGGTTGCTTTCGGACCACGCCGGCCTTCCCGAAGTGGCCCTCGCCGATCCGGTGACACGTGACTGAACCGGTGACAGGTGACTGACCAGAACGACACGGTCAGCACCCAGCCCCCTCCACCGCGCCCCGAGCAGCAGCCTTCGCGCTGGCCTCAAGCCAATCCACCCGTCGGACTCAACGTCACAGAAGCCGCAGAAGCACCCACAACCGGGCCGGGCACCCAGTACGACGCTGATGGCGACGAGACGTGGACAGAGATCCTGGTTCGCCTTGCCCAGTTTGCTCGCCACCCAAAGCTCGAACTGCCAGGACCCTACGGTTCCACCGCAGCCTTCATCGTCAAGATGCTCAGCATCGATCTGGTCATTCGGGTTGGCACGATCCCGCTTGTCCTGCTTGGAACCTGGTTGCTCAGTGGAGCCGAGTACGACGCGCTGAGCGAGATCGACGGCACGCCGAAATGGGCGCTCTTCCTTCTCATGGCCGTCGCCGCACCGCTTCTTGAAGAGACCGCCATGCGGCTTCAGATTCACCGCTGGAGCGAGTGGCGATTCTGGGTGAGCACGCTGGGGTGGACGGCAATGGTTCTGATGGTCGCCGTGGGTACCAGCGGGCTGCTCTGGCTCCTGATGATCTTCCCGGCAACCTTGTTGGCTTGGCGACTGAGCGCACAGTTGCGCAGTGCCACGGCTGACAGTTGGAACGCAAACCCGGGTCGGGTCCTGTGGTTCGTGACCGCCGGTTTCGCGCTGATGCACATCTCCAACTACGAGATTCCGGTGACCAACTGGCGGCTGGTTGCGGCTGCTCTTCTCGTCGTTCCCCAGCTCATCGGTGGCCTCTTAATGGCGTACACCCGCGTCCGGGTCGGATGGTGGGGCGCCGTGGTTCACCACGGCGTCTCGAACGGCCTGCTTGCGGTGATCGTTCTCCCGTCGCTGTAGCGCAAGCCGCTGCGTCAATCCGGGGCGCAGGCCCACGTTGGCAAGTAGGTTGGAGGGTCGATGATCACCTCTGCCAGCCGCGCCGCAGAACCGGTGCCAACTCCGGTCCCTGATCGTCCGTTGACGGTCATGGATCTCGCGGACGGTGCATTCACCATCATGCGCCTGCGCCCGCAAACCGTCGCCATCGTTGTGGCCGTCTTCGTGCTTCCCACGCAACTGATTGCGTCGTACCTACAACGCGATGTGCTCGCGTCGCTCTCCTTCGACAGCCTCAACGATCCGAACAACGCGTCGTTCCAGTCCCCAGCTGATGTCATCGGCGGGTCACTCATCAGTTCCGCTCTGCTCTACCTCACCCTCCCCTTCGTCGGCGTCGCCATTACCCACCTTGTGAAGGGCTGGAAGGATGGTACAGATCGCTCCGCAGGCGAGTGCCTGATTTTCACCTTCCGTAAGACGCCCACCATCCTTGCCGCATTCATCATCTCCAAGCTCCTCCAGACCATCACGCTGACGTTCGCCACACCGTTCATCGCATCGGTGGCTCCCATCATCGGCGCGGAGCAGGCAGGTCCTGTCACAGCGGTGCGCCGCTCGGTGGATCTGACCAAGCGACGCGCCGGGCCCATGTACGGACTGTGGGTCCTTGTGGTTGTCGTCAGCACACTGGTCGGAGCCGCTCTTGGACAACTGCCGAACATCATGCCGTTGATTCTCGGCGACTGGGCCTGGATTGGGTTCTTTGCCGCGACGTCTCTGGTGGGCATGGTGACGAATGTGTTCGCCGTCGGCACGGCAGTACTCGCGTACTTTGACCTGCGGAACCGGCTGGAAGGACACGACCTTTCCATGCGCACCCAGGTCCTGGCAGACGCGGTCCGTGACTGAACTCCCGGCACCCGAAGTCAGCGTCGACGAGGCCACAACCACCGCTGATCGAGTGCTTCAGGGGCGCGCCTACCTGGAAGCCGCCAAGCCGCCGTCGCTGCGAGAACGGTTCTTCGACTGGCTTGGCGACCTGTTTGGCGAACTGCTCGCAACTCTGTCATCGGCAGGCGGGCGCGGTATGGCAATGGTCATCATTGGCGTATTCGCACTCGGCATCCTGTTCCTGATTTACCGGCTGCTGCGCGATGGACAGATGCCATCTGTGCGCAATGCGGAAAACCCCGGTCCGGTCATGGACATCGAACGCGACCGCACTGCTTCAGAGTGGGTGCAACACGCCGAGGAAGCCGAAGCCGCTGGTGATTGGCGCAACGGCATTCGGTGCCGTCACCGCGCCATGGTCGCGACACTGATCGACAAGGAGCTGGTCTCTCCCCGGCCGGGACAGACCGCGGGCGAGATTGCATGGGAAGCATCGCAAGCACTCCCACACGCGGCCGCCGACGTACATGAGGCCACGGGACTCTTCAAGGACGTCTGGTACGGCTGGTTGGACGCAGACGCGTCGTCACGAGATGCGTTTGTTGAGATGGTTCGTCGAATTGACCTGGCTGCTGCAGGAGTTTCGAAGAATCGTGAGCCAGTCGCCACCGGAGTCGGCTCATGAGCGAACAGAGCACCAACAACACTCGCACCTGGCTCTTCCTCCTGGCCGGACTCGTGATTGTCACCCTGATCATCGGCGGATCCGGCAGCGGCGGGAACCCCTACAGCCCTCGATCGGTCGACCCCGACGGCGCCAGGGGCATCGTTGAGGTCCTGGAGAATCTTGGTGCCGAGGTAACGCTGGAGAACGCTGTGCCTGCCAGTACGTCCACCAGTGCCCTCATCCTCGAAGACCGCCTCATCGAGGACGACCGGTTCGCCGTAATCCAGTGGGTGCGCAACGGTGGTGTTCTCGTGGTCGCCGACAAGGGGAGCTCCTTTATTGAGCCGGTGGGTCTACCCATGTTCGGTACCACCATCGCTGCCACCGAATGTTCCATTGCTGCTCTGGCGCAGGTCGGTGACCTTGAGGCACCCAATGCCAGCGAGATCGACATCAATGGCTTGCCAAGTTGTTACCTGATCCTCGACGGCGCCCTGGTGGTCGCCCGGTCGGAGGGTGAGGGAACCATCGTCAGCGTCGGCAGCCGTGACCTGTTCAGCAACGAGTTTCTGGACGAGGCCGACAACGCTGCCCTGGCCGTGAGCCTGCTCGCACCAAACCCTGGTGAAGCCGCCGTCACGTTTGTGGGTACATCGGTGCTCCCCACCGGCGATGTCAGCGACGGCGTCCTTCTCGGGCGCCGGGTCTTTCTCGCTCTCCTGCAGCTTCTGGCTGCATTCCTCCTGTATGCGCTCCACCGGATGCGTCGGCTTGGCAAGGTTGTTGCCGAACCTCTTCCCGTCGTCATCGAAGGATCGGAGCTCGTGTTACAGGCCGGCGTGCTTTCCGAACGCGCCAACGATCCTCTTTCCGCTGCGCAGGTGCTGCGAGATGATTTCCTCGACCGAGCCCATCAGGTGTTTGGCGTCGGCGGATCCGTCGATGGCACCCGCGTGGCTCCCACCGACGATCCTGTGGTTGCGATGGTCGCGGAACGGTCCGGGACCAGCCCTGAGTCGGTGGTCCACGCGCTTATGCGTCACGTCGAGACCGACGATGACCTCGTGGCAGTCGGGCGCGAGCTCACCAATCTTGAGACCAGTTTTGAGACTCGAACCGCAGGAGCCCGTGTGTGACTTCGTCATCAGCATCACCCCTTCGCAACCCTGAACACGTCCAAACCGCAATGAGGAACCAGACATGAGCGACCCCAGCGAACCCGTCAACCCAGCACCTTCTCCAACGGAACCCGTCCACTCCGAAGCCGCGGCGGTCCGTGAACGCATCCTCGCCGTGCGCGACGAAGTGGGCAAGGTCATTGTCGGTCAGGACGCAGCCCTGTCCGGTCTGGTTGGCGCACTTCTGGTCGGCGGTCACGTACTCGTGGAGGGCGTACCCGGCGTGGCAAAAACCCTGCTGGTGAAGACACTGGCCCAGACCATGTCGCTGGCGTTCAACCGTGTGCAGTTCACCCCGGACCTCATGCCCAGCGACGTCGTGGGCCAGATGATCTATGACTCAGGCAAAGGCTCGTTCGACTTCCGGCACGGTCCGGTCTTCACAAACTTCCTGCTCGCTGATGAGATCAACCGCACGCCGCCGAAGACGCAGGCGTCGCTACTCGAAGCCATGGAAGAGTCACAGGTGTCCGTCGGGGGTACAACCTGGAAATTGCCGGACCCGTTCATCACCATCGCCACCCAGAACCCCGTGGAATATGAAGGCACCTACCCACTGCCCGAAGCACAGCTTGACCGGTTCCTGTTCAAGCTTCTCGTCACGTACCCCAAGGCCGAAGAAGAGTACGAGGTCATCTCCCGTCATCACCGTGGGCTGAATCCACATGACGTGGCATCGGCTGGAATCAACGCTGTTGCCTCGGCGGCTGACATTCTCGCCGCCCGTGAACTGGTGCGACAGGTGGCGGTCGACGACAAAGTAATCCGCTACATCGTTGACGTATGCCGAGCCACCCGCACCTCGCCATCGGTCGTGCTCGGTGCTTCGCCTCGTGGAGCAGCAGCTCTTCTGCACGCCACGAAGGCCTGGACATGGTTGTCCGGCCGGCCCTTCGCCACCCCCGACGAGGTGAAAGCCATTGCACTGCCTGCGCTGCGCCATCGCCTCCTGCTGCGTCCGGAGTTGGAATTGGACGGCCTCACAACTGACACGGTTCTCGGATCCGTCCTCGCTGCAGTCCCGGCGCCTCGCTGATTCATGCCTGTCCCCACCCGACGTCTGGCGCTGGTCGCAGCCGCAACAGGCCTGCTGCTGTTGTTCGTGCCCACAGACCTGCCGGGGATCCCTGAATCCATTGACGTCGGACCCTGGGAATTACCCGGCGTCATCGTTGTCATCAACCTTGCGTTGCTCGCTCTGGCGGCAATCGATGCATTGCTTGCCGGCAATGCTGACTCCATTGAGGTGGAGCGCGATCTGCCACGCGCCATCGCTCTCAGCGTCCCGGGCGAGGTGACGTGGCGTCTCCGTAATCCCGGATCGATTCGCAAGACCGTGTCGTTTGGTGACGAACTCGCTCCGTCTCTTCGAGCCGACACTCGCCGGGCCCGGGTCACGCTGCCGCCGAAGGGTCGGGCTGCTGTGAGTACCGGCATCCGGCCGAGCCGACGTGGAGACTTCGCCGTCGAAGATTTCACGATGCGCATCGAAGGACCACTCGGCCTTGGAGCTCGCCAGCAGACGCGCAAGATTCCTTCGCGACTCCGCGTCCTGCCACCCTTCCGTTCTCGCGACGAAGCTGAATTGCGCATCAACCGTTCGCGCATCCTTGAAGCCGGCCTCCGCTCTTCCCGAGGTATTGGCTCCGGTACCGAGTTCGACCAGCTCCGCGAGTATGGACCCGACGATGAATACCGCAAGATCGACTGGGCAGCCACCGCTCGCAGCGGCCGACCCATTGTTCGCACTTACCGATCCGAACAGAACCAACGGGTGGTGTGCCTACTCGACAATGGACGTGTCATGGCTGGTCGGGTTGCTGATGTTCCCCGGGTGGAACATGCAATGGACGCGGTGCTCACGCTCACCGCGGTCACCACCGGACTTGGCGACAAGTGCGGGCTGGTCACCTTTGACCGCGACGTTCGATCCATCGTTGCTCCGGGCGCAGGAAAGCATCAGCTCGCCACCGTCACGCGAGCCCTGTACGGCTTGGAGCCGGTTTTGGCGGAGAGCGACTATCGGAAGGCGTTTGCCGCAACAGTGGCGCGATTTCGCCGCCGAGCGATGCTGGTGATCCTCACCGACCTGGTTGTGCAGGCTGTGGACGAATCGCTCCTCCCCTCTCTCCCACTCATCGCCCGCAATCACCTGGTGCTCGTGGGCGCCGTGCGCGATCCCGAAGTTGAGGCGTGGGCCAACGCCGACGTCATCGACGCAGAAACCGCCCACCGGCGCGCAGCCGCCATCGAGTCCTTGAACCAGCGCGACCAGGCCATCGCCCGCCTCCGCGGCATGGGCGCAACCGTTATCGATGCTCCCCCCGGCGAACTCTCCACCCAACTCGCCGACGCCTACCTCGGCTTCAAAGCCAACAACCGCCTCTGACCCAACAGACATGTCCCAGGCACCGTTTCGTTACGGGAGCTTCCGCGGAAAGCAACAAGAGGTTCTGCGAAGCTTTGGTTTAGCCGGAGGCGTGGAAGGTTCTCGGGAAGGAGCGCAGCGACTGATGCGACAGCTTTGTTTCAGCCGAAGGCGTGGCGGAAGCTCCGTTAGTGAGACAGTTCGTCAGAACTGGCGAATGCGGAGAGGACGACGGCGCGGGTGCTGAGTTCGGCGTCGTTCTGGTCTTCCCAACCGGGGCGAAGTTCGCCCCACAGGCCAGTGCGACCACCTGCTGCGGCACGACGGCCATACACAATTGCGTACAGCACAAATGCCAGCCAGCTGGCCACGCCAATGCCGACACGAATGAGCGTGGACAGCGGCGCCCCGGTCACGAATCCTTCGATGAGCGCTGCTGCGAAGAACACGAGCACCAGGCCGAGCACCACCACGATCACTCGACGACCTTCTTCGGCCAGAGCGTCAGCCCGCGTTCGGTCGCCGGGAGCAATGATGGTCCAACCGAGCACCAGACCGGTACCGCCGGCAATGACGATAGCGGTGAGCTCCAACATGCCGTGCGGCAGGATGAGGCCGAAAAATTTGTCCAACTGGCCTGCTTCGGCGAACAAACCTGCCGCCTGGCCGAGCATGACGCCGTTGTTGACCAGCACGAACGCCGAACCGACACAAAGGACAATGCCCAGTGCGAACGCCATGAACGAAACCCAGATGTTGTTGATGAACACGGTGGTTGCGAACTCCGCGGCGGCTTCACTGGAGTAGTACGACTCGAAGTCCTCGTTGATGTAAGTCTCGGCTACCGCTGGCGGAATGCCCGCTGTGGCCTCTTCAACATTCGCCACATACAGCGCCATCAGGATTGCGGGCAGGAAGAACAACGCAGCCGACACGTAAATGTACCGACGCAGGTGCCACAGCGCTGCAGGGAACGAGACTCGGAAGAAGTCCAGAAACCCTTTGGCGCCCTTCTGACGTTGGCCATAGAGCGCGTCGCTGGAGTCGGCGAGCAGCCGGGTGAGACGGGCGTCGAGGTGCGGTTCAGTTGATCCGGATCGAAGTTGCGACAGGTGAGCGGACGTGAGCTGGTACAGATGCAGAAACTCGGACCGCTCAGCCCGGGTTGTGCCCTTTGGCGTACGACGCACACGACGCGACAGTGCTTCCAATTTCCGCCAGGCTGGCTCGTGGGTTCGAATGAATTGGTCGATGTTCACGTCGCACCTACAGTAGTGCTGTGAGCACACAGGACACCATCGGCACCGGGACGATCGTCACCCCGGAGGCCGTCGCCCTGGATTTCCAGATTGCAGGCATTGCCTCGCGCGCTCTTGCGTTCATGGTTGACTTCTTCATCCAGGTTGTTGCCGCAATCATCCTCACGATCGTGGCCGCCGCCGTTGGAACCGGCTCTGGCGTGGCTGGCATCATCGTCGCGCTGGTCGGGGCGATTGCCATCGTCATTGGATACCCGGCAACGATGGAAACGTTGAACGGTGGACGAACACTCGGCCGCATGGTTCTCGGCACTCGCGTGGTCACGGTCGAAGGCGCTCCAATCCGGTTTCGCCATGCCTTCATTCGTGCGCTACTCGCCATTGTTGATCACCTGATCAGCCTCGGCGGCGTGGCCATTGTCACGGCAATGGTGACGAGGCGTGGACAACGTCTCGGTGACCTTGTTGCTGGCACGATGGTGATTCGCGAACGCACTTCAAAATTGCAGAGCGATGCAGTCTCGTTTTGGCGTCCAACCGACTACGACGCCTACATCAACTCCATGGATACGGCGGGCCTCGGCGAAGAGCGCTACCGGCTGGTGCGCGACTTCCTGACCCGCCTTGATGACATGTCACCTCAGCACCAGACTCGATTGGCAGATGAGATTGCCGGAGTCGTCCAACAGCGTCTGGCGCTGCATCCGCCACCACCTGGGATGACGTCGATCACCTACCTCTTTGCCGTCATCGCTGCTGCCCAACCGGCCTCCGCCTCACCTCTCGGCATGCCGCCCCCGCCAGTGCCGGGACCTCCAACGTTCCCGGCCCCGGGTTCGGCCAACCCCACCTGGACACCGCCACCTCCAGTTCCAGCATCGGCGCCTCAAATGCCCTCTACGGCGCAAATGCCCTCTACGGATCAAATGCCGTCTATGGCGCAAATGCCCTCTATGTCACCGCCCGCTGGCGCGCCCGCAGCCCGACCGCCAGCACCACAACCCGACCCTTATACACCTGTCACGGCGCCCGGATCAGTGCCGCCGCCACCCGCACCACCTTCGCCCCGCGTGCCATCGGCACCAGGCGCACCGCCGGCGCCATCAGTTCCCTCCGCACCAACGCCTACAACCTCACCGCCGCCGGAACCCCCCGAGCGCGGCGGCTTCAGCACCCCCGGCTAGAGCCGATTCACAGGCAGTGTTGTTCAAATGCAGTGTTGCTCAAATGCAGTGTTGCTCAAATGCAGTGTTGCTCAAATGCAGTGTTGCTCAAATGCAGTGTTGCTCAAATGCCGGGTCCGGTTCGTTCCAGTACACGTAGCGAGCCGGTGTGCCCAATCTCGCGAAAGGCCCCGGACTCCATCGCTCGGGTATAGATCTCAAACGGTGGCCGCCCGCCGTCAGCCGGATTGGGAAACACATCGTGGATTGCCACGCGTGAACCAACCGCGACATGCGGCATCCAGTGCTCATAGTCAGCATGTGCTGGCTCCGCGCCGTGACCACCATCGATAAAGAGAAATGCCAGCGGCATACCCCAGTTCTCTGCCACAGGGATGCTCTGGCCCACCAGTGCAATAACCACGCCTTCAAGCCCCGCGTCGTGGACAGTGCGTCGAAAGATGGGCAGGGTGTCCATCTTGTTCACCGCTGGATCCACCAGGTCGGGTTCGTGATACTCCCAGCCGGCCTGATTCTCTTCGCTTCCCCGATGATGATCGAGCGCGAAGAGCACCGTGTCGCGGGAACGGGCAGCCGCACCGAGGTAGATGGATGATTTGCCGCAGTAGCTCCCCACCTCAAGAAATGGGCCAGGAGTGGTCACTCCCATGGCCGCTTCGTACAGCGCGGCTCCTTCGTCCACGGGCATGAACCCGCGTGCAGCATCGGCATACGCTTTCAGTTCAGGATCCATACCCGCAGTGTCCATACCCGCAGTGTCGGTACCTGCAGTGTCGGTACCCGCAGTGTCCATATCGGTCATTCTCCATCGAAGCCATTGCGTCAGCTGCGCCCGAACAAGACGTTGTCGAGCACAAAGAACTTTGCCACCCACACCATGCCGAACGACACGAGATTCGTGAACAGCACCAGAAGGTCATGTGGCTCGTCGCCCGGCAGGGCCCACACTGCGACAGTTGAGACGAACATACCGATGATGGCCATCACCAGGAACGGCAGGATCTCACCCATGAAACGATTGGCGTCGTTCTTCTCCCAGACCCAGTAGCGGTTCATCAGGTAGTTCGGGGTCACCATGATCAGACCAGCCACGAGATTCGCCTGCCACTCAGGCCACGCGGGGAAAGCCCGCAGCAAAATGAAGAGGACGAGAAGCCCGACCGGCACCCCAACGGCACCTACGATCGCATACTTGAACAGCTTCTGTGCGTTGTCGGCAATAAAGGCCACCACCGGCGAACGGTCTCGATTGCTGTGGAAAAACAGGAGCATCTTCGACACAAGACCGCCTGCAGCCGTCTCAGCATTGGTGGTCGTGGGTTCTGTCACGGGGCTCAGGCTACCGCTCGCCTCTTCTCGTCGGTCTCCCTCCCCGATGTGAGGCTTTCGTGGCGCGCCACGGATGAGACATGGCACACCAGTACGCTCCGAGCATGCGACCACAAGCACGCGCCGCGTTGATTGCGGCGGCCTGCGTTCTGACCGCAGCATGCGGCTCCACCAACGCATCACCAGTAGCCAGCGAAGCCGTTGCGAACGTCACCGCAACAGAGGTTCCCGGCGAGCCCTCTTCTCCAGATCCAGTCGCTGTCGAACCGACCGCTGAAGCAGACAGCGTGGTTGACGAAACCGTGGTGAGCGAGCCGACCACCCTGTCCACGTCCACGGTCGTGCCGGAGCCGCCAACCGCTACGGCCGTGCCGCAGCTCAACGTCGATCCGCGCAGCGTCACCCGCCAGCAAGTCACCAGTCTCGATGGTGCAATCGCTGTTGCGGTTCGGCCCGGCACCAACCAGGTCTTCGTCGGCCGCCAAACCGGAGAGGTGCACGAACTCACCCCGCGAGGCGACCGGTGGGACACCGTGGAAGACCCCGTCTTCTCCCTTGCCGGAAGGACAATCGCCAACAAGGAACGTGGACTGCTCGGCCTCACGTTCTCGCCTGACGGCTCGTTCATGTACGTCGCATGGACCGATCGCGCCAACGATGCGAACGTGCTCACCGAATACGCGGTCGGCGACGACGGCATCGACGCCAGCTCAGAACGTGTTGTCCTGGTGGTGGACCAGCCATTCCGCAATCACAACGGGGGCAACGTCGCCTTCGGCCCCGACGGCTACCTCTACTACGGGCTCGGCGACGGCGGATCAGGTGGAGACCCGCTCGGCCACGGCCAGAACACGAACACACTTCTGGGATCGATCGTGCGCATCGACCCCACCGCTCGGGATGCGGGTGCCTATGGCATTCCGCCCGACAACCCGTTCGTCAACGGTGCAGGAGCGCCCGAGATCTTCATTCTCGGCGCCCGGAACCCATGGCGATTCTCGTTCGATCCTGTCACGGGCGATTTGTGGATTGCAGACGTTGGGCAGGATCAGTTCGAAGAGATCAACCGCTTCAGCGCGGCTGACGGCGGAGGCCTTGGCGCCAATCTTGGGTGGAACCATCGCGAAGGGTTTGTCGCCTACGAAGAAGACCGGCCCAAGGCCGTCTCAGCCGCGGGGCCGTTCACGGACCCACTGTTCGCTTACCCTCACGAAGATCGGCGCTGCTCCGTCACCGGCGGCATGGTGTACCGGGGCGAAGCGCTCCCTCAGCTGGAGGGCGCGTACATCTATGGCGACTTCTGCAGCGGCGAGGTGTTTGCGCTGTCGGCCGACGGAGTCACGAACACTCGACTTGAGGTTTCCGTGCCGCGCAACACGCTGGCGAGTTTCGGTGCTGATCCGGCGGGCGAGATCTGGATCCTTACGCTGTCCGGCGATGTGGTGCAGCTCATCGCGGAACGTTGATATGCGATCGCCAGCCAGTCAATCGGCGGTCACGCAACAACCTCTGGGCGGCGTCCAATCTGGATTGCGGCGCCTCGGGTTGATTGCCACCTCGGCCTGCATGATGCTGTTGGCAGCCTGCAGCGCAGATGCCGGGCCCGAGTTTGCGGAACCGGGCGTCGAGCGACCAACGCTCGATCCGGACGTCGTGTTCGATCCCGTGATTCGGGCTCCCACCGCCGAGCCAACCGCACTCGCCACAGTTACGCCGGCTCCAGTCAGTCCGACCTCAGTCTCTCCCGCAATCACTGCGACGGCCGCCGCCTCGCCAACCGAAGTCGCGACAGTGATTCCGACGTCCACCGCCAGTGCCACCTCGACACCCATCCCGATTGCCACGCCAGACACCGCACTTCGCTTCAGTCGACCGCAGGCACCAAACGGCCAACAGGCGCCAGACGTCGCAACGGACCCCGCTGGCATCACTGCGCAAATCCTGCTGGCTGAAGACGGACTGGCCGACCCAAATCGCTCGGACGCGGAACGGACAGCGCTCGCTCACCTCCAGCAGGTTGCCTACCGCAAGCTCGCCCGCGAAGACGCATGGGACGCCGAGGTTCGAGCGTTGCTGCCGGACCGGCTCCATCGGGCCGTCGAGATGCACGTTCGAGCGCGCCGGTCGCTGCGAGGACTCCACAGCGGGTTTGCCACACCGGACTTCATTCCCGCTTGGGAAATCATTGAGCCAGCATCAGCTGCAGATCTGCGCAGCTGGTACGAGGCTGCCTCGGCAGACTCTGGAATCGGCTGGGAGTATCTCGCCGCTGTGAACCTGTTGGAGACCGGCATGGGACGCATCAATGGGCTGAGCAGCGCCGGAGCCCAGGGGCCGATGCAGTTTCTTCCCACAACCTGGGAAGAAGTCAGCACCGGCGACATCAACGACCCTGAAGATGCCATCCACGCCGCTGCGGCCTATCTGGTGCGACGCGGCGGGCCCGACAATATGGACCAGGCACTCTGGGGCTACAACAACAGCGATGAGTACGTTGCCACCGTGCAGGCCTATGCCGAGCTCTTTCGCACCGAGGCTGGTGCATTCGACAGCCTGCATCGCTGGCAGATCTATTTCTCCACAGATCAGGGCGACGTGTGGTTGCCCGTGGGAACGCTCACCCAGGAAACAACCGTGACCGAGTTCCTCGCGATCGCCCCGTGGTCCGTGCCCGACCAGGGCCTCCGGGCGTCAGGCACCTGATTGACCCCGAGCGCACGCTGCATCGATGCGCCAGAATTGCGTTCAGTACCCGACGAGGGCCAACTGCTCTTCGCTCAGCTGGGGCACTGGGGGAAGCTGGTACCTGCTGACCTGCTCGGGGTCCTGCATTTCGACGTAGTCGTCCGTGCTGAAGAATCGGTCGCTCCAGTTCGTGGTCGAAGTCCGGGTGGCAACAGCAGCACGGCGCTTGGCGATCACTCCTTCGTCAGCCAGCGATCGGGGCATCATGCACACCAGACTGACCGCGCGAATCAACGAGGACGCCGTGTCGTTCGAAACCGCGAGCGGCGGCTCCAGGCCAGGACTGGAGCAGTGCACCGTGCGCGAGTCCCACAGCATCATGTCCCCCGCCTCCATATGACACATCACCGGCGGCGTGGTGGCCAGCCGTGGATCGTCGACCGGAAAGCGGAAGTGATCCAGCCACGTGGGCAATCGGGCCAGCCGTTCTGCGTACGTCTGCGGGATGTCGGAGAACCATCGGTGAGATTGGGGAATGAGAATGTTGCCGCCGGTTGACGGCGAGCTCGGCATAAGCGTCACCGCTCCCTGCACGCAGTGGAATCCGGGGCGGGTGACAGGGTGCTGGTCGACATGCATCCACGACCCACCTCGGTTGGTGGCCCAATCTGGGTTGACACTTGTGGGACGCCACAACGCCATGCCGTCGAAGCTCACGAGGAGATCGGGGTCATCCCAGATCGACGCGAACGCCATTTTGATCGACGGACGAGAGCGGGTGAACCACTGGGCTTCACTATGTCCGATACCAAGGCTCGGGACAATGCCACCAGAGGTGACGATTGGCCAGCGGTCATCGTCCCAGGTTGAGACATCGTGTCGATCGATGCCGGTGCCAAGCTCCTCAAGGTAGTCCCACGTAAGCTCCAGCGCGTGACTTGCCTCGTCGGGCGAGAGAGCGTTGGCGATAACGACAAAGCCCTCGCTCTCCAGATGTTCAAGGCTCTCAGTGGACCCGGCCTCGAGGCGCGGAACCTCGATGTAGGTGGGTGTCAGGTACTCGACGGTCATCAGAGTTCCCTCAGCCAACCAGCGTCCATTGACGCTCGTCCAGCTCAGGTACCGGCGGGAGGAGGTACCGGCTTGCGTCGCCGGCATTGAGCACCACTGGGAACTGATCGGCGTTGACCCACCGGTCGCTCCAGTTCGTGGTGGAGGTGCGGCTCACAACTGCCGCCCGCCGCTTCGCAATCACGTCCTCGTTGGAGTGAGAGCGAGGCATCATGCAAACCAGGCTTGCGGCTCGCAGCAGATTTGGTGCGGTCTGGTCAGTGGCGTGAACGGGACCGGGCCCGGGCGAGGAACAGTGCACGGTGCGCGAGTCCCACAGCATCATGTCGCCCGCCTCCATGTGACACATCACGGGCGGCGTGGTCTGGAGCTGCGGGTCATCAGCAGGAAACCGGAAGTGGTCCATGAGCTCGGGAAGCCGGCTCAAACGTTCGGGGTACCGCTGTGGGATCTCAGCGAACCACTTGTGGGAGCCGGGAACAACGATGTTGCCCCCAATCTCCGGAGTGGTTCGGGTCAGCGTGACAGCACCCTGCACGCATTGGCGACCCGGCCGACTGATGGGGTGCTGGTCAACATGGAGCCAGGCGCCGCCTCGATCCGTTGCCCACGTCGGATCGACGTCGGTCGGACGCCACAGCGCCATGCCATCGAAGCTCACCAGCAGATCGTCATCGTCCCAAACAGCGGCAAATGCATCTTTGACAGCAGGAGCCGAGCGGATGAACCATTGGGCTGCGCTGTGGCCAATGCCCTGGCTCGGAATGATGCCTCCGTGGACGTTCACCGGCCACTGATCATCGCCCCAGGTGGAAACATCGGATCGGTCGACACCGGTGCCGAGCGCCTCCAGATACTCCCAGGTGAGCTCGAGAGCCCGGGTCGCCTCGGCCGACGTCAACGCTTCGGCAATCACCACGAAGCCCTCGGAGTCAAGATGCTCCACACTCTCTTTCGAGCCTGCGGGGTAGCGCGGAACATGCACGTACTCAGCGTTGAGGGGTTCTCGATCCATTTCGTGATCGTACCCCTCGACAGGGTGGCCCTCTAACGCGCTAGCGGAGGCCGACCGAATCGGTGCGCCAGAACGCATCGGGATACACAAGCCGACCAGAAACGCCTGGCGCGTTGTCGTCGAGAGAGATGAACTGAAACGCAGCGTCCGGAATCCGGTCAGAGGGCTTGGCGAAACCGTGGTCTCGACCGGGCAGGAAGCCGAGGCGACGATAGTAGACCGGGTTGCCTTCAAGGAAGACGAAGTTCTCGCTCCGATTGGCCAGCAGTGCAAGGGATTCCGTAATCATCTGACTTCCAACGCCTTGTCCATGCAGGTCCGGTCGAACCCCGACAGGACTCAGAACCAACACCTCGACAAGTCCTTTGGGATCGTCCACCAGCGCCTTGGTGTAGACCACCTGACCAACCAACTCATCATCTCGCAGAGCGACAAAGACAAGGTCGTCCTCCCAGCACCACGACGCCGCCAGCGCATCAATCAGGATGCCGATGTGTTCGTCACCACCAAACGCAGCAACCGACAGCTGCTTCATGGCCGCAAACTCGCTGCGCTCCATCACCCGAACAATCGTCTGCTGGTCCATCCCCAACACTCCCACGTCCCAGCCCGGCGGAGCCGTGATTTCTGCCTCGACGCCAAAAACGCAACCGGGCGCCTCCCGAAGGAGGCGCCCAATTGACATTGTCTTTACAGCGGGGTTACCGCTGTTGATTCAACCGGTACTTATTGGAAGCGGAGGAGACCGAAGCGGGCGAGGAATGCCATGAGATCATCCATGGAGCTCGGAGCCGTTTCAACGGTGTTGTCTGCTTCAACGAATACCTGGCTGAGGCCAGCGGAGTCAGCATCCTTGGCGTAACCAAAGTCCTGACGAAGATCCTCGAGGGGATCCGGTGTGCCGGTGGCCGGGAGGGTGGTCTCGGACTGGTTCGGAGTAACCGTCACAGATGCACCAGGCACCGTGACGGACTCTTCGAAGTCAGAGGTCGGACGCCAGTTGGTGCCGCCATCCGGAAGGGTGGTGGTGTCAACGACGACGGTGTAGACCGGGCCGATCGGGAGATCGGTGAACAGGTAGTTACCGTCAGCGTCCGTGGTGGCGGTAGCAAACTGCACGCCGTCGGCGAGGAGGTTGAGGACAACACCCGGGAGCGGCTGGTCAGCGACCAGGCCGTCGGTGTTGAAAGTACCGCTGTCGTCACGGTCGAACCAGACGAAGTCACCAATGGTGCCGAGCAGCGGCGTGTAACCGAAGTCCTGGGCACGATCGTCCTCGCCGGCTGCCAGTGCATAGACCGACTCGCTTGCCGTGGCAAGGCCATCAGCATCGAAGGTCTGGCGCAGGTTGGCCGGGAGGGTGGTTTCGTCAACAGTCACTGTGTAGGTGCCAGCGGGCAGATCCTCGAAGAGGTATGCCCCATTGGCATCAGTGGTGTCCGTCTGAGTGGAACCGTCGGCTGCGGTCAGCGTGACCGTCACACCGGCAATGCCGTCTTCGCCAGCCTGAGCTGCGTCGTCGTTGGCATCGAGCCAGACGAAGTCACCAATGGAACCGAGGAGCGGCGTGTAGCCAAAGTCCTGGGTGCGGTTGTCTTCGTCAGCGGCCAGTGCGTAAACCGACTCGTTGGCTGTGGCGGTGCCATCAGCATCGAAGGTCTGGCGCAGGTCTGCCGGAAGGGTGGCCTCGTCGACGGTCACCGTGTAGGTGCCTGCCGGGAGGTCGGTGAAGAGGTACAGGCCGGCACTGTTGGTGGTGTCGGTCTGCGTGGAACCGTCGGGGGCGGTCAGCGTGACCGTCACACCGGCAATGCCGTCTTCGCCAGCCTGATCGCCGTCTGCGTTGGTATCAAGCCAGACGAAGTCACCGATCGAACCGAGCAGCGGTGCGTAACCGAAGTCCTGGTCGAGGTCGGAACCGCTGAGCGGGATGGAGGTGACGGACACGTTCGCAGTGAGCGTGCCATCGTCATCGAAGGTCTGCTCGACGTCAGCCGGCAGCGTGGTCTCGTCCACGGTCACCGTGTAGGAGCCTGCTGGAAGGCCTTCGAAGAGGTACTCACCATTGGCGTCGGTGACGTCAGTGGAGGTTCCGTTCGGACCGGTGAGGGTCAGGGTCACACCTGCAATGCGCTCCTCGCCAGCATCGATGATGCCGTCGCGGTCAGCATCGAGCCAAACGGTGTCGCCAATGGAACCCAGTTCGTTGTAGCCGAAGTCCTGATCACGATTGTTCTCGCCCGGGGCGAGGTCGTAGGTGGAGGTGGAGTCAAGGCCACCGTCAGCGTCGCCAGTGGCGACGAGATCGGCAGACGGGAGGGACGAGGTGTCGACGGTGACCGTATAGGTACCGGCGACAAGACCGTCAAAGAGGTAGAGGCCACCATTGGAGGTGACGTCGGTGGAACCATCGGACAGCGTGACAGTGACACCATCGATGCCGGGTTCGCCAGCATCCTGCACGCCGTCACCGTTGGTGTCGAGCCAGACGCGGTCGCCGATGGAACCGAGCGGCGTGTAGCCGAAGTCCTGATCGAGGTCCGAGCCACCCAGCGCAATGCTGGTGTTGGAGGTGTTGTCCAGCGGGCCACTGAAGTCAGCGGTCTGCGTGAGGCCGACTGGGAGTGACGAGGTCACCACGTCGACACGGTAGTCGCCGGCCGGAAGCCCCGTGAAGAGGTACTGGCCTGCTGCGTTGGTGATCGTAGTGGTCACGAAGCGGTCGTTGCCGTCAAAGAGACGAACACGTACGCCCTCGATGCCATCTTCGCCGTCCTGAACGCCATTGGCGTTGAGGTCGAGCCAGACCGTGTCACCAATGAGGCCGGGAATGAAGTAGCCGAAGTCCTGATCGAGGTCTGCGCCTGCGGTCGGGATGGAGGTGGTGGATTCGTTGTCCAACGCACCGGAGTCGTCGAAGGTCTGCACTGCGCCAGCTGGCAGCGACGAGGTAAGAACGGTGACGGTGTAGTCACCGGCGGGCAGGTTCTCAAAGAGATAGAGACCGCTTGCGTCGGTGATGGTGGTCTGCGTGTTGCCTGCTGCATCAGTCAGTTCGACGACAACGCCTTCGATGCCTTCTTCTCCGGACTGAGTGCCGTCGTTGTTGGCGTCGAGCCAGACGAAGTCACCAATGGTGCCGGGGCGGAAGTAACCGAAGTCGTGCTCGAGGTTGTTCTCGCCCGGGGCGAGGGACTCGGCGGACATGTTGTCGAGACCGCCATTGAGGTCGTAGGTCTGCGACGGGGAACCCGGGATGGTCGATGCGTCGACCATGACCTGATAGTCACCTGCAGTGAGGTTCGCAAAGAGGTACTCACCATCAGCGTTGGTGGTGGTTGTGGCCACGGTGCGGCCAGCGTCGTCGAGCAACACCACGGTTACTCGAGGGATGCCGCTCTCGTTGCCGTCCTGCACGCCATTGGCGTTGTCGTCGAACCACACGGTGTCACCAATGGAACCGAGGGGAACCGGAGTGGACGTTGGAGTCGCGGTCGGAGTAGCCGTCGGCGGAACCGGAGTAGACGTCGGAGTCGCCGTCGGCGGAACCGGAGTGGACGTCGGAGTCGCGGTCGGAGTAGCCGTCGGCGGAACCGGAGTGGACGTCGGAGTAGCCGTCGGCGGAACCGGAGTAGACGTCGGAGTCGCGGTCGGCGTCACCTTGGGCTTCGGCGTCGGATGTGGCTTTGGGATTGCGGTGGCAGTCGGCGCGGGCTTCGCCGTTGCGGTCGGAGCGTGGGAGCAGCCACCGCCGACGTTGATCCAGCTCACTACATCATCGTAGACTTCAAAGGTGCCGGGACCAGTGAAGGTCTTGCACCAGCCGGAGCCGTTGCTGTGCTCTGCGAATGCGACGGTGCACCCCGCAGGGATGTGCACGGACTCGATGTCGTTGTTCAGCCAGGCGAGGCTACCCGTGAGTGGGTAGACACCCGTGCTGAGCGAAGCCAGGTAGGTGTGTGCACCCGGGAAGTCATACAGGTCGACTTTGCAGTTGCCGGAGGGCTGATGCGGAGTTGCGGTCGGCTGCGGTGCCGGAGTGGTGTGGCATGACGTCCCGATGCCAACCCAGCTGAGTTCGTCGTCAAAGAGTTCAAAGGTGCCGGGACCGGTGAAGGTCTTGCACCAGCCTGCGGCGTTCCAGTGTTGCGAGAAGCTCGCAGAGCAGCCCCAGGGTACATAGACAGACTCGACGTCTTCGTTCAAGCTGCCCGTGAGGTTCGTCGAAGACGAAGAGACTGAGCCGAGATAGGTATGTCCACCGGGGAAGTCATAAAGCTTCACCGTGCAATCTGATGTCGTCGTATACCCCGTCGTATACACATACGTGGGTTGGTATGAGGTGGGGTGATGTGACGTTATTTGATATGAGGTCGTGTCTGTAGCTGTTGCCTGTGTAGTTGTGGCAAGCAAGCCAAAAACAGCGAGAAGCATTACGGCAAGAAAACTCTTGCCGAATCGTGCGCCCATTTGCTTTTCCTTCCATTTGGTAGCCCTGCCATGGTAGCCGCGACCCATGGGGTGCAATCAATAGGTAGATGAGGAATTGGCCCCAGTCGGTCATGGGCAGATGTACCCAGATGACGAGAACATAACGAATTTTGGTGACATCGGGGGTCGCATTTCCGCATGATCCAGTGGCTGTTATCAGCATTTGTGGCAAAACCATGACGAGGTATGCCCCAGGATGGTGTAGGTGTCTGCGCGGGTTCACCCACCGAGAGCGGCGGATTCGCCGCAGAAGGTTCGGATAAAGTTGGGGTGAAGGCAGATTTCCCAACTAAGGCTCAACCAGAGGTTGAGGGTGTTCGCCATGGGCATGTCATCAAAGCCATCTGTCGCGTAGGTGACGCGACCCATCAAGTGGCTGTCACGTGGCAGACCGGGCTGCCCCACCGGCCTTGCGCCGACCCGGCGACGAAGACCCGTCTCAGGGCATTTCGCGGTTCTCCAAACGGCACTGAAGATGGTGATACCACAACCCCAGCGAGACATTTCGTCTCGGGTACATGACCGTTTCAGCGTAGGCTGACGGGATGGCTGACACCAAAGATCCCTTCGAGCATCCCTTTGGCACCCTGTATGGAGATCGTTTCACCCGGGCGACGTTCACCGATGGTGCCTACAGCTACGAGGGCGCAGCGGTGCCGGTGGAGAACCTCATCCTTCACCCGGGCTCCCACGTGTTCCACTACGGATCGGCTTTGTTCGAGGGCCTCAAGGCGCACCGTCAAGATGATGGCTCAGTTGCCATCTTCCGCCTCGCCCAGCATGTCGCCCGCATGCAACAGAGTGCGGGCAAGCTTCACCTCCCGGTGCCCGACGCAGACCTGCTTGCCAGCATGATTACCGATGCGGTCGCTGCGAACCTTGAAGCGGTGCCAGATCCCCCCGGATCGCTCTACCTGCGTCCGACACTCATTGGCACAGAGAACAACATCGGAGCAGCGGCCACCCCGTCCTCAGAAGCGTTGCTGTACGTGCTTACCAGTCCAGTGGGCAACTACTTCAAGGGCGGCATCAACCCACTTACGATTCTCATTGAAGAGTCGAAGCCGCGAACCACACCGCAGTTCGGCATGGTGAAGAGCGGGGCCAACTATGTCATGGCGCTGGGTCTCACTCTCGAAGCGAAGGCAGAGCACGGGGCCAATCAGGTGCTGTTCGCTGTGGACGGCGACGTCACCGAAACCGGTGCCGCGAACTTCTTCCTGGTCGATGACAATCGCCTCGTGACCCGCGACCTGGATGCCTCGTTCCTGCATGGTGTCACCCGGAACTCGCTGATCGCCATTGGTAAGGACCTCGGATACACCATTGAAGAACGGGCCATCTCCGTTGACGAACTCACCTCATGGCCCGGAGAGATGTTCCTCTCAGGCACGGCGGCGGTGGTCGCCCCCATCGGGTCACTTCTCCATAATGGTTCCACCATCACCATTGGTGACGGCCAGCCCGGAGCGAACTCGATGCGACTTCGAGAAGCGCTTGTCAATGTGCAGTTGGGTCGCAGCGACGACGCTCACGGTTGGCGCACCGTCGTCTCGTAGCGGCCACAGCGCTTGACCTCGCCTACATGGCCGCGGCTCACATGCCTGCGCCTCACATGCCTGCGGCTCGCGGGTCTGCAGCGCCGGACTAGTTTCGACTGACATGTCAGACGAATGGTTCAACCGCTACCCCGGCCTGCGCTTTGAGCGACGAGATAACGGCGTCCTCTGGATGTTTCTGGATCGTCCCGAAGTCTTCAATGCCACCGATGGCCCCATGCACCTGGGCCTCAGTCGGGTGTGGCTGGACATCAATGATGACCCGGAGACCCGTGTTGTTGTGGTCACCGGAACAGGCGATGCGTTCTCCGCAGGGGGCGACCTCAACTGGATCAGCGGTTTCGTCGGGGACCACGATGCGGCTCAGGACATCCTGGTCGAAGCCACCGATCTGGTGCACCGAATGCTGGCGTGCCGCAAGGTCATCATCTCGGCCATCAACGGGGTCGCCGTGGGAGCGGGCCTGGCGGTCGCGCTCATGGCAGACATCAGTCTGATCGGCGAAGACGTGAAGCTCACCGATGGACATATGAACATCGGTGTCGGCGCAGGTGATCACGCTGTTCTGCTTTGGCCGCTGCTGTGCGGCATGGCTCGCGCCAAGTACTACCTGCTCACCGCAGACTTCATAGACGGCAAAACTGCGGGCGAGATTGGGCTGGTCAGCAAAGCCCTGCCAAGCGAGGAACTTCTGGCCGAAGCCGAACGCGTCGCCAACAAGCTCGGACGCGGACCCCAACACGCCATCAGGGGTACAAAGCGTGCGCTGAACCTGTGGCTCTCGCAGAGCACTCCGGCCTTCGAAGCGAGCGCCGCATTGGAGATTATGAACTTCCTCAGCGCCGACGCGGCCGAAGGAGTCAACGCAATGCGGGAGAAGCGACGACCCGACTTCGCCTGAGCCGCTACTGACGAGGGAACGAAACAGTGGCCGGCCCCACGTAGCGGACTGCCACCTCGTCGCCCCGGTTGAGTGCCACATCCGGCTGAGCGCGCACCTGCATCATGGACCCGTCATGCAACCGGGCGACGACCATGGCGTCATGGCCGTAGTACTCAACCAGTTCGACCACTGCGTTCGCAGTTGCATCGTTAATCAGCGCAAGACACTCAGGGCGAACAAGCACGTCCACCGCTCCCTGAGCTTCGTCTATGAGGGCCACCGGTCCAAGCGCACAGCTCGCCTCACGTCCAGATGCGTCACCGGGTGCCAGCGCAGCTTTGCCGACGAAGCCGGCGACCTGACGGCTCAGCGGGCGTTGGTACAACTCGGCCGGCTCACCCACCTGGACAATCTCGCCGTCGAACATCACAGCGACCCGATCCCCAAGCACAAATGCCTCTTCCTGATCGTGGGTCACGAAAATGGCAGTGATTCCGAGATCGAGCAGGAGTCCGAGCACTTCGGTCCGCACCGAAACACGCAGGCTGGTATCCAGATTCGAGAATGGTTCGTCGAGCAACAAGACAGACGGTTCGGGGGCGAGTGCCCTCGCCAGGGCGACGCGCTGTTGTTGCCCACCGGAAAGTTGGTCTGGCATGCGATCCGCGAAGTCACTCATGTCCACCAGTGCGAGCGCCGAGCGGACGCCGTCGGGAACCTCAGCAGATGTGCGACGGCGCTTCCCCCGTTCGCTGCGGGGAAGACCGTACGCAACATTCTCTGCGACGCTGAGATGAGGGAAGAGCGCCCAGTCCTGGAACACCATGCCCACGCCTCGCGCTTCGGGGGGCACCCAGGCCCGAGGACCGACGAGGGGCGTTTCGTTCAGCGTGATCGATCCAGAATCTGGTCGTTCAAGCCCGGCGATACTGCGCAGCAGCGTGGTCTTGCCACAGCCACTTGGACCAAGGAGAACAACCACTTCGCTGGAGCCCACCGAAAGAGAGACATCGCGAAGTACCTGCGTGTCATCGAAGCTCTTGTTGATGTGCTCCACCGCAAGCGCGCCAGTCATCGCTCACACCTCTGGGTTCGCGGCAGGGGGGCGCAGATCATGGCTTGAGGTTAGGTCCACCGGCCGGGCTTCGGGTGGCTTCAGCCCGCGTCGATCTGACAACCCACGCACAACCGTGAGCTCAGCCGCGCACCTTGTTCATGAATGCGGTCATTGCTTCGGTGAGATCGTCCGCCCTCTGGAACAGAAACGCAGGCACCGGAGTGCGCTGCACGCCCCAGGACTCAAGCTCTTCCACAGCAGCATGAGGATCGTCTCCGAAGAGACCAGGGTGCGATGCGGTCATCTCAATCGCTTCGGGGTCCCGGCCTGCGTCCGCAGCAAACTGGCGGGCCATGTCAACCAGCTCAGGGATGTTTCCCTCGCCGGGGAAGAAGCCGTCGCCCTTCTGGCCTGCTCGACGAGCGGCGCGTTTGGAGTGGCCACCCACGTGAATGGGAACAGTACCGTTGAACGGCTTGGGGTTCGACGCGACCTGGTCGTAGTTCACGAACTCGCCGCTGTGCGACGCCAGCTCTTCGGTCCACAGGTTGCGCATGACGTCGATGTACTCATCGGTGCGTTGACCGCGCCGAGCGAAGGGAACACCGAGGGCGTCGAACTCCTCTTCGAGCCAACCTGAACCAATGCCCAGAATGTGTCGCCCCTCCGAAAGCTGATCAAGGGTGGCGCACGCTTTGGCGGTGATGGCCGGCTGGCGCTGCGGGAGAATCAGGATGCCAGTTCCGAGCTTGAGCGTGGACGTGGTGGCGGCAATGAAGCTGAGCCAGATCAGCGGATCTGGAATGGGTGAGTCCGCGGTGCCGGGCATCCTGCCGCTCGGCGAGTACGGATAGGTCGAGGTGTAGCCCTCGGGGTACAGGACGTGTTCGACCGTCCAAACAGACTCAAATCCTGCAGCCTCAGCAGCCGGGCCAAGTGCGCGGGCTCCTCTGGCTCCTGCGAACGGGCCGGTGTTGGCAAACATCAACGCAAACTTCATGTGAACTCCCAGAACGTGAACGGAGCGAATGTAGCTCACCTCGCCCTGCGGCTGATTCGCAGGCGCTGCCGCGCCCCCCCGGCTGAGCGCATATTCTGGCGATCATGATCTGGGGAAAGCGAGTGATGGGGATCGCTGCGGCCGTTGCCGTCGTTGTGGTCGGCTCCGTTCTGCTCGACCCGACGCCAACCGGTCAGGTCGAGGTTGGACTCGGCGCTCCCACGCTCGGCCCGGCGACGCCAACACCCACGACCGCCCCGACGGTCACTCCGACGTCGACGCCACTTCCGCCAACAGCCACGCCCATGCCAACCCCTGTCCCCATTCTTACCGCGCGACTCTCCTTCTCCGGTGACGTGCTGAGCCACTCCGGTGTGTACGGTCAGGCGCTGCAAAACGGGAACGAGATCGGCGACGCAGATTTCGGATACGACTACCGACCGATGTTTGCGCAGGTGCAGGAGCGACTTTCGCAGGCAGATCTGGCAATCTGCGTGCTCGAGACGCCGGTGTCGGCGGACAACATCGGGCTCTCGGGCTATCCCACATTCAACGCTCCACGCGAACTCCCAGCTGCACTGAAAGCTGTCGGCTTCGACGGCTGTTCAACCGCTTCCAACCATTCGTGGGATCGGGGCCGTGACGGGGTGGTGGCGACCCTGACGGAAATGGACCAGGTGGGACTGGGTCACGCCGGCATGGCGCGCACCCAGCAAGAGGCTCTGACCCCAAAGATCTACGACGTGAACGGGATCTCCATCGCCCATCTTTCGTGGACGTATGGACTGAACGGTTTCGTTCTTCCTGCCGACGAGCCCTGGCTGGTGAACGTCACCAACGTCGACGGCATTCTTGCGGACGCAGATCGTGCCCGCGACGCCGGCGCGGACGTCGTGATCCTCAGCATTCAATGGGGCAACGAGTATGTGACCGACCCGACCGCCAATCAACTGGAACTGGCGGACACGTTCACGGCGTCAGCCGACATTGACATGATCGTTGGCAATCACGCACATGTGATCCAGCCGATCGACACCGTCAACGGCAAGCTGGTTGTTTATGGCCTCGGCAACTTCTTGTCCAATCAGTCGGGGGAGTGTTGTCCGGCCCGCAGCCAGGACGGCGTGATGATTGAGATCGTCATAACCGGCACGGATGTCGATGGGTATTCCGTCACCGAGGTCGCCGCGGTTCCCACCTGGGTGGACCGCAGTTCGTACACCATTGTGCCGGCTGCCTCTGGTCAGGACGCACGTCCCGAACTGCAGGACGCGCTCGCGACTTCTCTTGAGCGAACGGCGGCAACGCTCACCAGGCTCGGTGCGCAGGTAACCATCGAGTAGCGTTACCCCCCCCCGGGACGAGCGTCCACACCAGCAACATCAGCACCATCCACCACATGGTTTATGGTCAGATCTACCATCTCGTTCGTGCCTGGGGTGGAGCCGAAGCCACAGACCGCGTTCTCGCGTGTCGCTGTAGTGGCCCGATTTGTATGTGTTGTCAGCCTTGCCGTTTTGGCGACCACGTTCTCGCCGATCGTTGCATCGGCTGAGTCAGGGCGAGTAGCCAACTCCCAGAGTGTCGCAGCATCCAACGCCTCATTGCTCAGCATTCGCCTAGCCGCTGCTCAAGTCGCGCTCGAGGGCGTGTGCACCAGCTTCGGCGTTGCCACTGCCGAGTCCTTTCCAGCGGATGCCTCAGGTGAGCTCGCCGCCGCCGTTGCGAACCGTCCAACGCCGGAGCGCGTTTCCATGGCGCTCGCCACGTTGTCAGATCCGGACGCCGACGAGTCTGCCCGAGGCCTGGCCGCTATCGCCACCAACCGCTTTTTCTTCGGCGTCTGTGGCGCAGATGGCGATGCAAAGGCCAGCGCCTGCATCCTCTACGAGACCTTGCGAGTTGCGCAGCCGATTCAGGCGGAACTCCTCGCTGGTCAGGTCCAGTTCGCGCTTCATGCTCTTGCCGTGCCGGACTCTCTGGCCGATGCGCTCAGCGTGCTGACCACTCCCGCCGAGACCCTCGCCGAGGACGATTTTTCGAGCGCAATCGGCGTGGTCGACACCGAGCTCGGCAGGGTCTGTGCCGACAAGACCGCCGCGGACGCCCAAACAAACAACGCCCCGCAAACATTGCCGAAGACGGGTTTCGATGATGCGAGCATCGAACTGCTCCAGTTCGCACTCGCCATTCTCGCTGCTGGCGCAGCAATGCTTGCAATGCAACAGCGTCGCCTGGCCCGACCAGCCCGACCGCTGCATCCCTGGCAATAGCCCCTGGCAAATAGTCACCGTCATCGATGTGCACCGTGACGACGGCCGCACGTATCTTTAACCCCGCACGTGGCTGGGTTCCACTTGATGTACCCCGCCTCAAGGCCAGGGCAGCAGAAATGATTGGCTCCGATGCCGTCAGTTCTGGTGAAGTGCGTCGTTGAGGCCACCCCAGCGGCTGGGGTCTGATTCTCGAACCTCGACCACGCCGGTGGTGCTGTTGCGGATGAACAGGAGTCCCGGGCGACCGGACAGATCGCGTGCTCGCACCACGGTGCCGTCGGGCAGGGTGACCTTGGTACCAGCAGTGACATAGAGCCCTGCTTCCACGGTGCAGGAATCGCCGAGCGAGATACCGATACCGCCGTTCGCCCCAATGAGGCAGTTTTCGCCGACGCTGAGGACTTCCTTGCCACCGCCGGAAAGCGTGCCCTGGATCGAGGCGCCACCGCCGACGTCGGAGTGATCGCCGACGATAACACCCTGACTGATTCGGCCTTCGACCATGGCCGTACCCAACGTTCCGGCGTTGAAGTTGCAAAAGCCCTCGTGCATGACGGTGGTGCCCTCGGCTAGGTGCGCTCCCATGCGGACGCGGGTGGCATCAGCAATGCGGACGCCGGCCGGGGTCACATAGTCGGTCATACGCGGAAACTTGTCGACGGCGGGAACGTTGACATGCTGGCCGTGTTCGGCGGCCGCGGCCCGCAGGGCATCGACGCGCTCGGGGAGAACCGGGCCCACATTTGTCCAGGCGACGCTCGCAAGCATGCCGAAGATGCCATCAAGGTTGAGACTGTTCGGCTTCACCCAGCGACGAGAGAGAAGGTGAAGACGAAGGTAGACGTCTTCGGTGCTGGTGGGCGCATCGTCGAGATCTTCGATGGTGACTTCGACGACCCTGCCCTCAATGAGACCGACCTTTTCGGCAAGGCACCCGCGCCGGGGTTCAACGTCGCTGTCGGTCGGAAACCACACGTCAAGGACGGTTCCTGATTCGACATCGATCCAGCTGTGTCCAGTTTCGGTGATGGGCATCGCGAAGGTTCCTTTCGAGGTCGCGTCAACGAGTGGGACGCGCTGCAGTGATACTTGCTGCTAGATCCTATGGAGCCGCCTCAATCGATGCGACTGCTCAGCGTCGGCGCCCTCGCTGGCGGCGAGCCTGGGTTGGACGCTTCGATGCCTCAAGGACCTCGACCTCGGGCACGTCAAGACCGCCATGCAGAACGCCGGACATGTACGAGATGTGTTCCGGCGTGCTTCCACAGCACGCACCGACGACAGATGCACCAAGATCGGTCACCCGGTGTGCATGGGCTGCCATGACCTCCGGGGTGCCGTTGTATTCGAGCGTTGCACCCTTCCATACCGGGATTCCAGCGTTGCCCTTGGAGACCAGAATAATGTCGCCATCCACGGCGCGCATCTCGGCGATCGCAGCTTCAGTGTCAGCGAGGTTGTTTCCGCAATTGGCACCGAGTGCAGCGATGCCGAGCGGGATCAACGTCTCGGCTGCCATCGTGCCGGACACTCCCATCATGGAACGCCCGGCCGTGTCGAAGCTGAGCGTCACGGTCACCGGAAGGTCGCAGGCCGACTGGGCTCCTTTGACTGCGGCCGTGATCTCGTTCAGGTCGCTCATTGTTTCGATCCAAAGGAGATCGGCGCCACCTGCGGCGAGGCCAGCGGCCTGCTCGGCGAAGGCCGCCTCGGCCGCATCAGGTGTCATTGAACCCATGGGTTCCAACAGTTCGCCGCTGGGTCCCATCGATCCAGCAACAAGCACTTTGCGCTCGTAGCTGTCCGCCACCGCCCGCCCAATCTCCGCGGCCGCTTTGTTGAACTCGTGGACGCGATCCTGATAGTTGTGCAGAGCCAGTCGATAGTGCGTGCCACCGAACGAGTTCGTCAGGAAGACATCGGAACCGGCGTCGACATATGCCCGGTGGATATTTGCAATCTTTTCGGGCTGGGAGACGTTCCACTCCTCAGGCGGGTTGCCGGATTCAAGGCCGACAGCAAACAGCTGCGTGCCCATTCCGCCATCGACGAGCAGCGGGGTTTTTTCCGCCAGGAAGTCATGAAGAACCGTCATGGCGTTGAGGGTACACCTCGCACCTCGCGTCGACCTGCCATCGACTGGACTGAAAATCAGCGCGTGAGCTCCAGTTGTCGAAGCCTGGAGGTGAGATCCTCGTGGTTCGTGTAGCAGCCGAAGAAGCGGCGCTTGCCGTCGAAACCCGTGCGGCCATGAAGGACGCGCCAGTTGTCGAAAACAAGCGTCTGACCCGGCTCCCAGCTGATGTGGGTCCGACACGACGGATCGTCGACCACCGAGTGCAGAGCCGCGTACGCATCCCGCAACGCTTCGGCATCCTCAGTTGGACGGATCATGAACGGAGCGCGGTCATCGTTGTTGAACGTCACCTGGACAAGGTGACCCTGGCTGTCGAAGCGCAGTGGGGGCCGTTCAGCGACAAGGCTCACACCCGGTTCCACGTACTGGCCCATGACCGCAGCGCGAGACAGCACGTCAACATGATGCGGATGCGCATCGAACAGTCGGGCAGCAGCTGCGAATCCGTCAACGAGAATGCTGTCGCCGCCAGTTCCGAGCCGTTCCTGACAGGCAAACAGCTGCAGGCCGGGACCATCGTGGCTGTATGTGCCGTCGGTGTGCGGAGCGAGGTACGTGGCGTCGTATGCGCTGTCGAGGTGATCGGTCAAGTCGGCGGCAAGGTTCCAAACGCCGCCGAAGATCGTCTCGCGGACGTACCCGAACTGGCCGGCGATCTCCTTCACCGGCGCGCGACCGGGCGGAACACCATCAAGAACAATAAAGCCCCATTGCCACAGACTGCGCAGCATCTCTGCCGTGGTGTCTTCGCCACGGATCGCCTTGGAGTAGTCAAATCGACGAACCGCCTCCTGTGGGGCCGGGGTTGACCACAGGCTCACACCCGGTTGTGACGGTGGTCGCTTGAGACGCGTTGGGGGCGGACCGTCCAGACGACGACTTTGAACCGCGACCCGAAACAGCTGTGAAGCCGAGTGCATGGTTGGGGGGCCATCGACCCACTTCACGCCCACCCGTGTTCGTGACGCGTCGAGCGCTGCCGCAGTCGGCCGGATGTTACCCGGGATGGCGAAGGTGTTGTTCGTTCGTTGGAGCGAGTCGGGGTTGCGATGATGTTCGTCCTCGCCATGGTCCGCGAGCCACCACCATGGATAGAGCACACCACGGGCGTTACCCAGGAAGTGCACTACCAGTCCCGCGTTGGTCTTTCGGATGCGTTCGATCCTCGCTGTGTCGAGTGTCACGGCGCAGGAACTGCGATCAGCACGAGTGCGATCTGCGAGAAGGGCACAGCTGGAAGCCATGGCCCTGCAGATTGTCGCTGACGCTCGTTCATCATTCCCGCACCCTAGTTCCGACGCCGTGCAGAACGCCCAGAGAGCTCTGTCAAATACTGGGGGCATTTCGCTCGCAGGAAGGCCGGGAAGGCGGTAGCGTTCCGGGTCTTATGACCAGTGCAGCCCGTCGGGTTTCACCTTTGCGCTCCTCCCCGATGGCTGCTGCAACGTGGGCACTTTTTCTTGGGATCATGTTGCTGATGCTCGGCAATGCACTGCAGGGTGCGCTGGTCGGTGTGCGCTCCGAGCAGGAGGGTTTCAGTCTCCTTGCAACCGGTCTCATCATGGCGTCGTACTTTGCGGGCTTCCTGATCGGATCGCGCTATGCAACGCACCTTCTGGCCGAGGTTGGACACATCCGTGTGTTCGCAGCGCTGGCGTCCACCGGCTCAGCGGCGGTGCTGGCCCATACCATGCTGGTGTCCGTCTGGTCCTGGACAATCATGCGCTTCGTCTTCGGTGTGTGCATGGCAGGGATCTATGTCGTGGCGGAGTCCTGGCTCAACGACATGGCCACGAACGAGACCCGGGGACGCTTGTTGTCGGTCTACATGGTGGTGACCATGGGCGCGTTCGCAGCCGGGCAGTTCCTGCTGAATCTGGCGGACACCTCAAGCCATGTCCTGTTCGTACTTTCATCTGTACTCGTGTCCCTGTCGCTCGTTCCCATCTCGTTGTCCAGTAGCTCCGCTCCCCCAATCAATCTGCCCCAACACATGTCGGTGAAGGAGCTGGCCGCCATTGTGCCGACCGGGCTTATCACCTCCTTTCTCGTAGGCACCGCTGCGGGTGCCCTCATGGGTATGGCTCCGGTCTATGCGTCTCGCGTTGGTATGTCCAAGGGCGATCTCACAGCGTTCCTTGCCGCTCCGATGGCGGGTGCTGTGCTTACCCAATGGCCAATCGGGTGGCTTTCAGATCGCGTGTCGCGCCGTGGCGTGCTACTCGGCGTAAGTCTTGCCGCGTCGCTTGTCAGTCTCGGTCCATTCCTCGTTGACGAGGCCGACCCGGCACTCGTTGGATTTATGTTTCTGCTCGGCGCGCTGATCTTCCCGCTGTATTCGCTGAGTGTGGCCTATACGAACGATTGGTTGGCTCGTGAGCGGATCGTTGGCGCCAGCGGCGTGCTGATTCGCGTCAACGGCACTGGTGCAATCATTGGTCCGCTCGTGGCTGCGTTTCTGATGAGCCGAATTGACCCGAGGATGCTTTTTCTGACGATCAGCGTCGGCCACGCACTGATAGCGGTTTCCGTGACCTGGCGCATTCTTGTCATCGAGGCGCTCGGCGTGGAGCAGCAGCGAGAGTACACGCCGTTTCCGGCGCGAGGTGGCGTTCTCGCCGCGCGCCTCCTGCCTCGTCGTCAGCGCGACGGACGAGACATCGTGCCGCATCGCCGGCGCGACAAATGAGTGGAAAAATTCAGGGCTTGAGGCAATGACTCGGAGAACAACAAGGTGAGATACTGCCCGGATTGTGCTCTCCCATGATGCGCATTCAACACACAGAATGACCCGTTGGTCACTGAGCTCTTTCGCCTTCTCTTCCCGCCATGAGAGACTGGGGTGATGACTACTTCGGAGCGCGAGCGGATTGTGGCGTTCACCCATCACTTCACTCGGGCGCAGGCAACCGACCTGATTGAGCTGCCGTGGGGATTCGTCCATCTCCAGCGAAACTTTGTGCACTCGCATGCTCACAACAGCGTGGTGGTCACTTCCGCCGTTTCCGCATCCGAACTCATCGCCACAGCGGACGAACTCTTGGGCAAGGCGGGGCTCGACTATCGATCTGTCAATGTGACCGACGATGAAACCGCCGAGACGTTGCAGGTCGAACTTGTTGCGGCTGGCTACGAGCACACCGCTCTCATCACAATGATCGACCGCAGCACGTCCTCATCCGCTCCGGAGCATCCGGTCCATGCCGTGTCTCGCGAGTTGATGCGCCCGACAGCCATCCGAGATTGGACTGGAGAGCTGCCGCACGCATCAGCAGAGGTCATTGCTCAGCTGGCCGACCGGATGTCGCTCTACCCGCTGGGTGCCGACATCACACATCTCGCCGTGTTTGAGGGCGAAGAGATGGCCGTTCGCGGAGAGCTCTTCATTGACGCGCCGAGAGACATAGCGCAACTGGAAAGCCTGTATGCGCACGCTGGCATGCGAGGTAGAGGCTACGCCCGCTCTCTTGTACTTGAGGCACAGCGCCGTGTTCGCTCAGCCGGGCTGGGTCTTTCGTTTCTGGTTGCGGATCTCGATGACTGGCCGCGCAAGTGGTATGCCCGACTCGGGTACGAGGAGAGCCACCGAGTGCACGAGTTCAGCAGGAGTATTGAGCAAGATTCTGGCGGAATGCCTCAACCTCAAGTTCTTGGCTGAGGGCTCAAACATCCGTGCAGGGCAGTCCTACCCCTGGCCAGTACGGGCTTCGGCAAGCCAGGTTTCGATGACTGGTCTGTTCCGGGCAATCCACTCCGAGGCGATGCGATCGATCTCGGTCTCGATCCGAGCCGTGTCGGAGCCGTCGTCGCTCACCTCAAGAAACTGCTGTTGACGGGCGATGTCCACGGAGCTGATCTCCACGGCGGAGATGAGCCGGGAGGCGGCCGGGTTGGCATCCAGAAACAGGTCGTTGGCGAGCACGCGAACGTCAGATGCGGCAAAGCCGGTGTCGCACGGTTGTGCGGGACACTGCGCTGGCCCGACGTTGGCAGTGTTGGACCACGCCGGGTTTGGGCTGCGCACGCCCAGCCAGACAACGTCAACGCCCGGCTCCAGAGCCGCAACGACGTCGCTCGGTGTCCATCCGAAGATGAGCGTCGGTTCACCCCTTCCGATTCTGGCTGTCGCTTCCTCGAGCATGGTGTCGAACTCCGTTATCTGAGTGCTCTGGGTGAGCTGCGTGAGGTTCCAACCATTGGTCGTTATGAGCCGGTCAACCAGCGCGTTGCAGGTGCTGCCGCCGCGGCACCCGAAGATGTCACCGATGCCGTCGCCGTCCACATCAAACTGGGCAGAGAGATCGGCATCCGCAGCTATGTCGTCGAGATGGGCCACCCCGGTTGCGTTCACCCAGGAACGGGTTGCAAGCACTCCCTCCATCGCCCCACCGGAGGCCTGATCGCCAATCATGCTGACACGCTCGCCAACAGTTCCGTCAGAGGTGGCATTCGCGAGAAGCTGGTCATGGAGGGGCGACAGCGCGTGCGGCCAGAGGTCGACGGCACCGGATGCGACGGCCGAGAACGCAGCCTCGGGACCCAGTTCCGACTGCTCAGCCAGGACGACGCGGTAACCGAGTTCCAGGAGCAGTCGCTCGTAGATGGTCGCCTGCAACCACGACCCGGACCAGTCGCCCCGGGCCATGGTGATGGTTCGGCCGGTACCGGGACGGTCCTGGTTCAATGGTGGGGGCGCGGCGGCTTCCACAATTGTCGCGGGAGCCGTCGTTGACTGCGCCGCCGCTGGCGTCGTTGACGCAGAAGCATTCTCAGGGGCCCCAGAGCACGCAGTCAGTGCGAACAGGCAGGTCACAACAGCAAACAGCAGCCCCAGGCGAACTGGGCCGGTTCGCCACGCCGGGCTCGGCCGGAGCGCAGGACTACTCGCCGTGGACGTACTGCCAGCCGAAGCGGCCTTTGATGCAGAGGTTGCCATTGGTGACATCGTGATCCCGAGGTGAGGTGACCTTGACGATTGTGTCGTCCTGCACGTGCAGGTCGAGATTGCATCCAACACCACAATACGAACAGACCGTCGTGGCAACAGTCTGGTCTTCTTCGCGCCAGTTACCGGCCTCGCGCAGATCAAACTCGGTTTTGAACATCAGGGCATTCGTGGGACAGACGGCCACACAGTTGCCGCAGTAGACGCAGGCCGACTCGGGGAGTTCCTCGTCGAACTCTGTTGAGATGTGCGCATCAAAGCCGCGCCCGGCAACAGCGATGGCAAAGGTCTGTTGAGCGTCATCGCCACACGCCTCGACGCACTTGTAGCAGAGCACGCACTGCTCATAGTTGCGGATGTAGAGATTGTCCTGGATCTTGATTGGCTGACCCGCTTTGGCCATCTCGTCGCCATAGCGGGCCGTGTCGGCCTCGTAATGCTCAGACCACCTGTTGAGGTCGGGAGCGAGCGACGTATCCACGGACGAGTCGAGAAACTCAAGCACCATCTTGCGACTGTGACGCACGCGTTCGGAGTCGGTCTGGATGACCATGCCCTCCTCGGCGGGACGCGAACAGGAGGGCACGAGCGTGCGAGACCCTTCAACCTCAACCACACACACCCGGCAGACGTTGACCGGGGTCAGGCCTTCCAGGTAGCAGAGCGTTGGCGTGTCGATGCCAGCGGCGTTGCAACCGTCGAGAATGGTCTGACCCTTGCGAATCCTGACGGGAGTTCCATCGATGGTGACTTCTACGAGCGGGGCCGGTGTGTTGACCGGAACGCCCTGAGCAGTTGTTTCTACAGTCATGCTGGTTGACCCTGAATTCCGTTGATGAGGCCCAGAGCCAGAGCTGACTCGAGCGCAGTGGATGCGGTGTGGCCGAGACCACAAATGGAGGAGTCGCGCATGGCGACACCCATGTCGGCAATCAGACCAAGATCCGGAGCAGGGTCCGTACCATTCCTGCGGAGACGTACGAGTGCTTCGCTCTGGCGGGTGGTTCCCACTCGACAGGGCACGCACTGGCCGCACGTTTCGTCTTTGAAGAAGTCGAGGATGCGGGCCACGGTGTCGGCCATGTCGACGGTGCCGTCGAACACCATGATCACTCCGGATCCGAGTGACACGCCTGCTTCACGGACAGCTTCGAACGTGAGCGGCAGATCGAGACTGTCAGCAGTGACGAAGCTGCCCGCCGCACCACCAAGAAGAACCGCTTGCAGGTTGCCATCGCCGGAAACACCACCGGCGAGGTTGATGAGGTCGCCAAGCGTGGCACCAAAGGGCACTTCGTAGAGTCCGGGGTTGGCGACTCGCCCGGAGAGGCAGAAGAGCTTTGTGCCAGAGGAACGCTCGGTGCCGAGGCCAACAAAGGCCTCAGCGCCGTTGTCGATGATGTCCAGAACGTTGGCCAGAGTCTCGACGTTGTTGATGGCTGTCGGCAGATCGAACAGACCGTTGGTGGTGGGATACGGAGGCTTGTTCCTCGGTTCGCCTCGGAACCCTTCGATGCTGTTGAACAGCGCGGTCTCTTCGCCGCAGATGTAGGCACCTGCACCTCGACGGAGTTCGATGTCGAAGTCCACTCCGCTACCGGCGATATCGCTTCCGAGCAGTCCGGCGGCCCGTGCGGCTTCGATGGCATTGGCGATGCGCTCGGTAGCCAGCGGGTACTCGCCGCGAATGTAGAACCAGCCCTTGGTTGCACCGGTGGCGTGTGCGGCGATGGTCATGGCCTCGATGATGGAGAACGGATCATGCTCCATGAGGATGCGGTCCTTGAACGTGCCCGGCTCGGACTCATCCGCGTTGCACACGATGTGTTTCGGGCCCCGTTCGGTGGATTCCCCAGCAACCGCCCGCCACTTCACGCCGGTGGGGAAGGCGGCGCCGCCGCGGCCCATCAGTCCGGAGTTGGTGATCTCGTCCAGAACCGCATCGGCACCCATTGCAACAGCCTTGGACAAGGCCTCGTACCCGCCGTGCTCGCGGTAGGCGTCGAGGCTCGTGGCATCAACCACACCTACGCGACGCAGCAGGCGCAATGAGGCATCTCCGTGTTGTGGAAGCTGAAAGACCTCGTTGTCGTCCGGCGCATGGTCCGGGGCGCCGAGAGCCTGGGTGTACTGCGCTGGTGCTCGCTCACATTGACCAAGACACGGGCTCTCGTGAACAACCGTGCCTGCGGCCCGCATGTCGGCGATGATCCGGTCAGCACCTTCAATGCGACACGCGGGATCCACGCACACATGGACGGCATCGGAGATTGTCTCGGGCTTTGTCGTTGCAAACAGGTGGTAGAAGGTGGCGACGCCGTACGCCTCAGCAGGTGGAACGCCCAGAGATTCGGAAACGTGATTGAGTCCTCCACGACTGATCCAACCAACCTCCTTCTGAAGCGTGTGAAGCGCCGGTAGAAGCAGGTGACGACGCTCCTCAGCACGAGCCTTGCCGCCCCGCACAAGACGCTCGGTCTCCATGACGGTTGCGGCGCCTCCGGCGCGTTCGATGATGGGTGCAACCGCGGCGACCTCTTCGGAGGTTGGCTTGTGGTCGCTGAAGTACAGATCAGACACGAGGAAGCTCTCTATCATTCAATTGCCTTCGGCAATTGCGGATCATTCAATTGCCTTCGGCAATTGCGGAACGTTCAATTGCCTTTGGCAATTGCGGAACGTTCAATTGCCTTCGGCAATGGCGGACGCGGGTGGATCAGAAACAGTGGTGTGGACTCAGGTAATGGGAACGACTCGAATAGCTGCGGCTTTGAACTCGGCTGTTCCGGAACGGACGTCCCAGGCGTTGTTCGTCAGAACGTTCACGTCGGTCAGCTCTGGAAAGTGGGCTGTGGTGAAGGCAAGACCCACCGGAATGTCGGGCTGCACGCGGATCTGCATGGTGATGGTGCCTCGGCGAGTACTCACCTCGGCCGAGTCTCCATTGCCAAGACCAAGCGCTTCTGCGTCGGCCGGGTTCAGATCCAACTCATCGCCGTAGCGAATGGGCGAATCGAAACCACCCGATTGCACACCAGTGTTGTACGAATCGAGCGCACGTCCGGTGGTGAGCAGCAGCGGATACTCCTCATCCGGAACTTCAGCGGGCGGAGCCCACTGAACAGGGCTGAACGGAGCTTTGCCTTTGCCGCCAAGGTCGTCTTCCCAGAGCCATCCGTGCAGGAAGGGACTGCCGGGATGATCGTCGGCCGGACACGGCCACTGCAGGCCGCCCTCGGCTTCAAGGCGGGCCCAGCTCATACCGGCGTGCATCGGCGAGAGCGAGCGCAACTCGTCCCACAGAACCTCAGGGTCGGTGCTCGGCCAGGTGAACCCAAGCCGGGCCGAAAGCTCGGCGATGATCTCGATGTCGTCGCGAGCCTGGCCGGGCGGGTTGACCGCTTTATTCACACGCTGAACCCGACGTTCGCTGCTGGTGACCGTGCCGTCTGACTCGGCCCATGCCACAGACGCAGGAAGCACCACGTCTGCAAGTTCAGCGGTGCGGGTCATGAAGATGTCCTGCACCACAAGCGTGTCGAGACCTTCAAGCATCTTGCGGGCGTGATGTGCATCTGCCTCGGAGTCGGCCGGGTTCTCGCCGATGACGTAGGCAGCACTTATGTCGCCGGTCTCCATGGCTTCGAACATGAGCGTGAGGTGAATGCCGTTTTCTGCTGGCACGGGCACACCCCAGGCTGCTTCGAACTTGGCGCGAGCTGTATCGTCGGTGACGTCCTGGAAGCCGGGCAGTTTGTTCGGGAGCGCACCCATATCGCCGCCGCCCTGCACGTTGTTCTGTCCGCGCAACGGCACCAGACCGCTGCCCCATCGGCCAATGTGACCGGTGAGCAGGGAGAGATTGCACAAGGAGAGCACGCCGTCCACAGCGTTGTGGTGCTCGGTGATGCCGAGTGTCCAGAGGATCTGGGCTTTCTCTGCCGTGGCATAGGCAATGGCCATCTCTTCGATGATCTCTCCCGGCACGCCGCAGATGGTCTCGGCGTACTCCAGTGTGTAGGGCTCAACGGAGTCGGCGTAGGCATCGAAGCCGTCGGTCGAGTGCGAGATGAAGTCCTTGTTGTAGAGCTGCTTTTCGATGATGACGCGAGCCATCGCATTGGAAAGCGCAATGTCTGAGCCCACATTGATACCAAGCCAGGCATCAGCAAACTTTGCGGATGACGTGCGCCGCGGGTCCACCGCGTACATGTGGGCACCGTTCTCGATGCCCTTGATCAGGTGGTGGAAGAAGATGGGGTGCGCTTCACGCGCGTTCGAACCCCAAAGGATGATGAGATCGGTTTCCTCAATCTCTTTGTAGGAGGACGTTCCGCCACCTGCACCAAACACTGTCGCCAGACCGACGACCGAAGGAGCGTGTCAAGTTCGGTTGCAGGAGTCGATGTTGTTCGACCCCATCGCGCCTCGGATGAATTTTTGGGCTGCGAAGTTCATCTCGTTGGTTGCCTTCGAGCAGCTGAACATGGCAAAGGCCTCTGGCCCCCTCGCCTTCGCTCGTTCGAAGCCTTCCTGGGCCCGATCGAGAGCTTCTTCCCAGGTCGCTTCAACGAGGACGCCATTGCGACGCACCATTGGTGTCGTCAGACGGGCTCGCGGCATGTGGTTGCGCTTTTTTCCCATGAGTGTTTCCCCTGAACAGCTGGGATGACCGAGTGGGCATCCGGGCGGACCGCAATTCCACGATGCGGCACGGTCCTACATTATGGAACAGCCTATTGGCGTTTTGAGCACGATCCTGACGGATCGACTCAAACTGGATTTGTCCCTGGGGCTCACAACATCCCGACGAAACATGGGTGAGACGGGCTGTAGTTTGTTGCCATGTATGACTTGATCATCCGAAATGCGAACATCGTCGACGGGACAGGCGCTGACGCGCACCACGGCGACATTGCCATCAACGGCGAGACGATTTCCGAGGTGGGTCCCAATCTGACCGGGCCAGCTCGTCGCGAGATCGACGCCGAAGGCCGCTTGGTAACCCCCGGATTCGTCGATGTGCACACCCACTACGATGCTCAGGCTACATGGGACCCGGAGCTGACGCCATCGGGCTGGCATGGCGTGACCACTGCGGTCATGGGTAATTGTGGCGTGGGATTCGCGCCCGCCGCCCCCGAGAAGCGCCAGTGGCTCATTGAACTCATGGAAGGCGTGGAGGACATCCCGGGCGCAGCGCTCGCTGACGGCATTGAGTGGGAATGGGAAACCTTCCCCCAGTACCTGGACTCTCTGGCCGAACGCAGCTGGGTGGCTGATCTTGGTACGCAGGTTCCTCACGGCGCAGTCCGGGCCTACGTCATGGGTGATCGTTGTGCTGATGGCATCGAAGCAACCGCCGAAGATCTTGTGCGGATGCAAGCGGTGGTCGAAGAAGGGTTGCGCGCCGGCGCGCTCGGGTTCTCGACGTCTCGCACGCCGCTCCACAAATCTGTGCATGGCGAACTCGTGCCAGGAACCTCCGCGGCGCTGGCCGAAGTGCTCGCCATGGCCGACGCAATTGCTGCGGCCGGGCACGGAGTGTTTCAGTGCGCGCTGAATCATCCGGATGTGCCCGGGGAGATGGAATGGATGCGCATGGTTGCTGAGGCGACCAAGGGGTACGTGGCCTTCAACTTCAGCATCAGCGATCTGGCTCCCGAGCTCTGGACCGACGTTCTGGCATCACTTGATGCAGCGAACGCAGACGGTCATCAGGTAATCGGCCAGGTGGCCGGGCGACCTGTCGGCGTTCTTCAATGTTGGGACGGGACAGTCAATCCCTTCCTTCGTCGCCCTACGTACGAGGCGCTCGCGACGCTTCCCCGCACCGAACGTCTGGCCCGGCTCGCCAACCCTGAAGTCAAAGCGAAGATTCTTGCCGAGGAGCCCGTTGGATTGTCGTCACTCATGCAGTTCATTTGCGGCAACTACGACCGCATGTGGACCTTCGCAGGCCAGAGCGACTACGAGCCGGATCCGTCAGAAAGCCTTGCAGCCATTGCGGCGCGGACCGGTCAGAATGCGCAGGAACTTGCCTATGACCAGCTCAACTCCAACAACGGAAAGGGACTCCTCTACTTTCCCTTTCTGAACTACGCGGCGCGCAACCTCGACCCATTGTTCAACATGCATCAGCATCCGCACACTCGGATGGGCCTGGCCGACGCTGGTGCGCACTGCGGCACCATCTGCGATGGGGGTATGCCCACGTTCATGCTTTCGTTCTGGACACGGGACAGGTCCCGGGGCAGACGCCTTCCTCTTGAGCACGTGATCAGACGACAGACCTCCGAGACGGCCAACTTCTATGGCCTTCATGACCGCGGACGGATCGTTGCGGGTCTGCGCGCAGACATAAATGTCATCGACTACGACACCCTCGGATTTGAAGCCCCGCGGATGGCGTGGGACCTGCCGAGCAACGCTCCCCGATTCGTGCAACGGGCCCACGGCTATGCGGCGACGGTCTGCCGGGGAACAGTGACGGTCGAGAACGACCAATTCACTGGCGAACATCCCGGCCGCCTGATCAGGGGCGTGCAGCGGTAACTCCGTATTGACAGCACTGCAAACAGGAGTGCCCCTTCAACCGATGGACTGCATCCCGGTCAGATCAATCGGTGCGTCGGGTGGACATTGGGGATGTCGATGAGCTCGTCGTACGGCCCGAAGAGTTCAATCTGGGCGGACATCACTTCGCTGATCACCGAAGTCGGCTGCTCGGCTATAACGAGTGGAGACCAACTCGAACTCGGTCGATACTTTGCGTGGAGCGTTCGGGTCGGTGTCCGTCACGATGACCTGGACCTGCGACGTGGTGCCCGAAGGTCCTGGGTCCCCTTCGATGACGATGGAGTCGCCCACGATCGTGATCGAAAGATCCGGATCCTCGGGCCAGCCCACCACTTCGATCTGGAAGGTGGAGCTCTCCGCGTCAGCGAGGTTCGGAATTTCCACCCTTGCATCAGTTCCTGCTGCTCGGAACTGCTGTGAAATCGAACCCAGCGTCGGGGACTCGTTCGTACTCGTCGGACACGGGTTGTACAGGTAGCCGTCGAGATTTACCCCACCGATGTCGAAGTTGTCTGCGTTCCTGATAGTGACCATGTTGATACCCGGATTGACCGGAATGGAGAAGCGCAGTGCGCGGTAGACATCCCAGCCAGCGTTCATTCCCACGGTCAATGTCGGGAATGCCACTGCTGAATACTCGGTTCCGTCAACATCAACGGTCAGAACGCGCGTTAGACCTTCCTCGGCTCCCCCGGCAGCGAAGCGCACGCCGATTGGCATGACAAAGCCAGGGGACGTCGCAAGGCTCTCCACGGGAAAGGTCACCGCGTCGCCAACGTCGGCGCCGATCACCACGTACCCAGCTCCGGTGTAGCCGCCGTAGGAGTTCGCAACCGTCGCATTGCCGGAGAGCGTTCCCGTTTCCATTTGAACAAAGCGATCGCCCGCCGGGCACGACGACACCGGTGTCGCCGTTGGCGAAACCTCGGGGGCAGTCCGAGTCGGCGTTGCCGTTGCAGTTGATGTCGAAGTGGACGTCACTGCTGGTGTCGCGGTCGGCGTCACTGCTGGTGTCGCGGTCGGCGTAACTGCTGGCGCTGGTGTTGACCCCGCAGTCGACGTTGGAGTTGCCGTCGGTGCCACTGTTGCAGGCGGCGTAGCCGTCGGGGTCGCTGTTGATGTGGCAGTCAGCCTCGGAGCCACCGTCAAATCCGGCGTCGCTGTCGGGGTCGGGGTCACCGTCGTAACCGGCGTCGCTGTCGGGGTCGCTGTTGATGTGGCAGTCAGCGTCGGAGTCACCGTCAAAACCGGCGTCGCTGTCGGGGTCGGGGTCGGGGTCACCGTCAAAGTTGGCGTCGCTGTCGGGATCGCTGTTGAAGTGGCTGTCAGCGTCGGGGTCACCGTCAAAACCGGCGTCGCTGTCGGGGTCAGGGTCACCGTCAAAGTTGGCGTCGCTGTCGGGATCGCTGTTGATGTGGCAGTCAGCCTCGGAGCCACCGTCAAAGTTGGCGTCGCTGTCGGGGTCGCTGTTGATGTGGCAGTCAGCCTCGGAGCCACCGTCAAAACCGGCGTGGCCGTCGGGGTCAACGTCAAAACCGGCGTCGCTGTCGGGGTCGGGGTCACCGTCAAAACCGGCGTCGCTGTCGGGATCGCTGTTGAAGTGGCAGTCAGCCTCGGAGCCACCGTCAAAGTTGGCGTCGCTGTCGGGGTCGCTGTTGATGTGGCAGTCAGCGTCGGGGTCACCGTCAAAACCGGCGTCGCTGTCGGGGTCGGGGTCACCGTCAAAGTCGGCGTCGCTGTCGGGATCGCTGTTGATGTGGCAGTCAGCCTCGGAGCCACCGTCAAAGTTGGCGTCGCTGTCGGGATCGCTGTTGAAGTGGCAGTCAGCCTCGGAGTCACCGTCAAAGTTGGCGTCGCTGTCGGGGTCGGGGTCACCGTCAAAGTTGGCGTGGCAGTCAGCCTCGGAGTCACCGTCAAAGTTGGCGTCGCTGTCGGGGTCGGGGTCACCGTCAAAGTTGAAGTGGCAGTCAGCCTCGGGGTCACCGTCAAAGTTGGCGTCGCTGTCGGGATCGCTGTTGATGTGGCAGTCAGCCTCGGAGTCACCGTCAGAGTTGGCGTCGCTGTCGGGG